>Ga0255751_10003175_pt1 | contig 15129 bp, 12 predicted proteins | sample 071ome_20_FD_179951 | JGI IMG/M metagenome (GOLD analysis project Ga0255751, IMG submission 179951) | Coastal salt marsh microbial communities from the Groves Creek Marsh, Skidaway Island, Georgia - 071412BT metaG (version 2) | ecosystem: Environmental > Aquatic > Marine > Intertidal zone >...
GATCGGCGTCGCCATGCCGGGCTCGGTGTAGTAGAAGCCCTCGGACGAACGCTCGCCGGTGAGGAACTCCTGGTCGCGCTCGTCGACATCGGTGGTGATGAGGTTCGCGGCGAGGGCGTCGGTGCGGGCCAGCACGATGGTGGGGGTGTCGGCGACGTCGGCGGCGAGGCGAGCGGCGTTGAGGGTGGTGATGTGCTGCTGGGTCGGGATGAGCACCTTGCCGCCCATGTGGCCGCACTTCTTGGCCGAGCTGAGCTGGTCCTCCCAGTGGACGCCGGCGGCACCGGACTCGATCATGCCCTTCATGAGTTCGTAGGCGTTGAGCGGGCCACCGAAGCCGGCTTCGGCGTCGGCGACGATCGGCAGCATGTAGTCGACCTCGGGGTTGCCGTCGGTCTCGCTCCACTCGATCTGGTCGGCACGACGCAGGGCGTTGTTGATGCGGGCCACAACCGACGGGACGGAGTTGGCGGGGTATAGCGACTGGTCGGGGTAGACCTGACCGGCGAGGTTGGCGTCGCCGGCGACCTGCCAGCCCGAAAGGTAGATGGCGGGGAGGCCGGCCTTCGCGTACTGGATGGCCTGGCCACCGGTCATGGTGCCGAGCGCATGGACGTAGTCCATGTCGTTGATCTGCTGCCAGAGCTTCTCGGCGCCGTTGCGGGCCATCGTGTACTCGGGGGTGACGGAGCCTCGAAGACGCACCACGTCGGCAGCGGTGTAGTCGCGGGTCACGCCCTTCCAGCGCGGGTTCTCAGCCCAGTCTTTTTCGAGGGCTGCGACCTGTTCGTCGAAGGTGCGGGTCATCTGGTGGTCTCCTTGGTACTTGTTGTGGAGTTCGGGGTGATCACAGCGTCAGGCGTTGCCGGCCACTGCGATCGGGAAGAAGGGGATGAGGTCGTCGAGCGAGCTCCAGGCCCGCAGGAGTTCGGCGGCTCGTTTGTAGCGGCCGTCGGCCCATGCGGGCTCGCCCAGGTGGACACGAAGCTCGGCGAGTTCCTCGGCGAAGAGTCGGTCCAGGAGTGTGTCGTCGACGATGACGCCGTTGGTGAGACGGACTGTCTGGTGACGCCATTGCCAGATCTGGGCGCGACACAATTCGGCCATCGCCGTGTCCTCGAGGTGGTCGTCGATGGCGACGGCGCCGATACCGACCAGCCACTCGCCGATGTAGTGCACGGCGGTACGGATCGCCGTGCGGAGTCCACTCTCGGTGCACTCGCCACGGCTCGTGTGGATGGTGAGCAGGTCGCTGGCGGTGATGTAGACGTCGTCGCGCTGGACTTCGAGCTGGTTGGCTCTGTAGCTCAGGACGCGGTCGAACTCGGCGGTCGCGATCTCGACGATGGCGGGCTGACCGATGCGAGTGCCGTCGAATCCATCGCCTGCTTCGCGACGCTTGTCGACGGTGACCTTGCGGACCATCGGGGCGGTTCGAGCCGGGTCGAGTTCGTCGGGGATGACGCCTGACATGCCGCCGATGGCGTGGGCACCGCGGCGGTGACATGTGGAGACGAGGAGTTCGGTGAACGCCCGGATGAACGGGGTCGTGGCGCCGAGCGAGTCGCGATCGGGAAGGACCATCTCGGGATCAGCAGCAAACGTCTTGATCATCGAGAAGAGGTAGTCCCAGTTGCCGGCGTGGAGCGCAGTGATGTGATCCCGCAGGGCGAAGAGGATCTCGTCCATGGCGAACGCAGCGCCGACGGTCTCGATGAGCACGCTCACGCGGATCGTGCCTGCGGCGAGGCCGAGCTCGGCTTCGGTCCACTCGAGCACGTCGTTCCAGAGCAGGGCGTCGGCGGGACCTTCGAACTTGGGCAGGTAGAAGTACGGCCCGGTGTCGGCGGCGACCGCTGCGGCGGCGTTGGTGGCGACACAGACCCCGAAGTCGAAGAGCGATGCAGCGATCGGCTCACCGTCGATTGCAAGGTTCGCTTCGTCGAGGTGCCAGCCGCGGGTGCGGACCATGAGCGTCGCATGGTCGGGGTTGGGGATTCGGGTCTCGCCGCCGATCTCGGCGGTGAGGGTGCCGGCGTAGGCGTGGGCGAGGTTGCGCTGGCCGTCGAGGATCGTTGCCCACTCCGGCGTGATCGTGTCCTCGAAGTCGGCCATGTAGACCTGCGCGCCGGAGTTGAGACCCTCGACGAGCGCAGGTCGCGAGACCAGGCCGACGAGTTCGGTACGGCGGTCGACGAGGTCGCGCGGGGCCGGGGCGATGTGCCAGTCGTTGGCCCGGATGTAGGCGGTTTCGGCGTCGTACGTCGGGCGCTCGCCGGCACGGTGACGAGCAGCGGTGGCCTGGTGGCGGCTGAGCAGTTCGGCTCGGGAGGGGCCGAAGCGCTCGTGGAGTCCGACCAGGAAGGCCACAACGTCGTCGGTCAGCACCTCGGAGGCCATGGGGTGATCGGTGATCGCAACCCGTTGGCGAAGGTCGACGGCGGTAGGCACACCTTGATGGTGTCGGCGACAACCCGACAGAACAACGTGTCTTTCGGTTTCGTTGTCGCTTCGTGTTTGCAAATAACGAAAGTTCTGCCAATCTTTGTGTCGATGGCTGAAGATCTTGATCTCCTTGTCCTCGGACACCGCATCCGTTTCGCTCGCCGCCAGAAAGGGGCGACCCTCGCCGATGTGTCCGAGTGGGTGGGCCGACCGGTGCCGTACCTCTCCCAGCTCGAGAACGGCAAGGTCGAACCGAAACTCGGGTTACTGCAAGAACTCGCCGACGCCCTCGGCACCACGGCGACGGCGCTGCTCGATGACGAGGCACCCGACCGGCGGGCCTATCTCGAGATCGAGCTTGAGCGCGCGCAGCGCGACCCGGCGTATCAGGCACTCGGTCTCGGCCACCTGAAGCCGTCGGCGAAGGTGCCCGACGAAGCCCTCGAACACCTGGTGACGATGTGGCACACCGTCCGCGACCGGCCGAGCGGCGGCAGTGATCAGCGTGGTCCTGATCTCGCCGAGCGGGCGCGCGCCGCCAACAATGCCCTGCGCCAAGAGATGCGGGACCGCAACAATTACTTTCCCGAGATCGAGGCCCTTGCGGGTCGGGCTCTGGCTGCAGCCGGCTACAGCGGCTCGGGTCCGATCAGTGAGCGGGTTCTTACCGAACTGGCCAGATGGTGCGGATTCACCATCGAGCGGGTCGGGCACATGCCTCGTTCAGCGCGCAGCATCACCGACATGCGCGACCGGATCATCTTCATCCCGGATCGGGGAGGGCTGAAGGTGCGCCAAGCCCGCAGCGTCGTGTTGCAGACCCTCGGTCATTTCGCCCTCGATCACAGCGACACCCGCGATTTCGGCGACTACCTCCGGCAGCGGATCGAGTCGAACTACTTCGCAGCGGCCGTGCTCGCCCCGGAGGGACCGGCCGTGGAGTTTCTGCGAGAAGCCGACGCGGCGGAGGACATCTCCGTGGAAGACCTCAAGGAGGTGTTCTACATCTCCTACGAGATGGCGACGCATCGCTTCACGAACCTGGCAACCCAGCACCTCGAGATCCCCTGTCACTTCCTGCGCACCGACAGCGAGGGAGTCATCGACAAGGCCTACGAGAACGACGGGGTGGCGTTCCCCACGGCGATCGATGGCGGTCACGAAGGTGAGCGGGTTCCGCGCCAGTGGGGTTCGCGCCAAGCGTGGAACGCCACCGGCAGCTTCCTGTTGCATTCGCAGTACACGGTGATGGATCTCGGCGAGTACTTCTGCACGACCTACATCGAGACCGAGACCGACCGGCATCCCTACGCCGTTTCGCTCGGCACGCCGGCTCGGTTCGCCCACCGTTTCCGGGGATCGAACACGCTTCGACGCGAGTACGCCCGAGAGCGCGAGATCGAGCCCGACCCGTTGCTGGTGGAGCAATGGGCGGGCCACGCTTGGCCATCGGCGGCTGAGCGAAGCCACGTGTTGTCGGCGCTGCCGCCGTCGCAACGCGAGTTCAGCCCGTTCCCCGGCGTCGACCAGATCGACGTGTATCGATTCCTGGAGCGTCAGCGGCGATCTCGTCGAAACTGAGCGAGGTCGTCAGCGAGAGCGGACGACGACATGATCGATCGCAGTGAGGGCGATGGAGATCGGTTCGCGGCGTTCATCGGCGATCACAAGGGTGACGACCTCGGTGCTGGCCGTGCGGAGTTCGCCTCGGAGGGTTTCGTCTCCGACACCGACCATGACCTCGGGTCGTTCGGCGGCGAGTTCCATCAGCGCATCACCGAAGGCCAAGACGACGTCGTGACGCCGATCGCCAGCAGGCAGATCGTCGCCCGGTGCCGGCTGCACCGTCGCGATGCGGGTTGTCGGCATGAGCGTGTCGCCGAGGCGAGGGTCGCGAATACCGATGAAGTCGGCGCCGACGGCGATGATCGGCCCGGTGACGCGGTGGCCGGCGAGGGTGCGAACGATGACCGGCCGCCCGCGCTCGGCCAGATCGAGGAGAACACCGCCGAGGGTGGCCTCCTCGGTCGCGACGTTCTCGAGCCAGCGGCGTCGGGAGCGAGCCCGAGCCGCTTCGTCGACCTGGCCATCGGCGACCCACCGTTGCAGTGCCGCCAGCGGGTCGTCGGCCGTGAGGTCGACCGGACGATCGGGCGACTGAGGGTCGGAGTCCACGGGTCCGACCCTAGCCATGGTGGGGCCAGCCCTTGTCGGTGCGCTGCGCAGCGGCGGTACGCTCGCGTCACCCATGGCTGCGCCCTCCATCACCATCCGAGTCCCCGGAAACCACTTGATGGGTTCCCTGTTGGGCGAGCACGATCGGCATTTGCGCCGCATCGAGGAGGCCTTGCCCGAGGCCGACATCACGGTCCGTGGTAACGAAGTCCACGTGTCGGGGCCTGACGCGTCGGTCGCGGCCACCTTGTTCGAGGAACTCGTGGTGCTCGCCGAGCGTGGTCAGCGTGTCGACGAGCGCACGCTCGACCGCACGATCGACATGGTTCGCGCCGACGAGAAACCCTCGTCGGTTTTCACCCACGACATCCTTCGCGCCGACAAGGGGCGGGTGATCCGGCCGAAGTCGGCGGGCCAGAAGGCGTACGTCGAGGCGATCGCGGACAACGTGGTCACCTTCGGCATCGGTCCTGCGGGTACCGGTAAGTCGTGGCTCGCCGTTGCGATGGCGGTCCGGGCTCTGCAGGCCGGCGAGGTCGAGCGCATCATCCTCACCCGCCCGGCGGTCGAGGCAGGCGAGCGCTTGGGCTTCTTGCCGGGCGACATGATGGCGAAGGTCGACCCCTATCTGCGTCCGCTCTACGACGCCCTGCACGACATGGTCGGCAACGACGGTATGGAACGCCTGCTCGATCGGGGGATCGTGGAGGTCGCTCCGCTCGCCTTCATGCGTGGCCGCACGCTCAACGCGTCGTTCATCATTCTCGACGAGGCTCAGAACACCACGCCCGAGCAGATGAAGATGTTCTTGACTCGAATCGGCTTCGGGTCCAAGGCCGTCGTCACCGGCGATATCACTCAGGTCGATGTTCAGGGCGGCCGGTCGGGGCTCGGCAATCTGGAGAAGGTGCTGGGGCACATTGATGGCATTGCGTTTGCTCGACTCGGCGGCCGCGACGTCGTGCGGCACCGGATCGTGCAGGACATTGTCGATGCCTACGAGAAGGCGTCGCCCGAGGGGCGTGGCTCCTCGTGAGCCAGACGGTTCCTGCCGTCGTCGCGGTCGACGAACAAGACGATGTCGACGTCGATCTTGACCGTTGGCAATCACTTGCTGTCGCTGCCTTCATCGATCAGGGCATCACCGCCGGTGAGTGCAATCTCCTGTTCGTCGATGAGGCGACGATCCGGCAACTCAACTTCGAACACCGCGACAAGGACAGGCCGACCGACGTGCTGTCGTTCCCGCTCGATGGCCCCGACGCGAGCGAAGCCGACGACCTGATCGGCGACATCGTCGTGTGCGCCACGATCGCGGCCGCGAACGCGCCCGAGCACGAAGGCCAGGGCCATCATCGGGGAACCCTCGATGATGAACTTGCGCTTCTCGTGGTGCACGGCGTGTTGCACTTGCTCGGCCATGATCACGAGGTCGACGAGGACGCTGAGCTGATGGAGGCGCTGGAGCAGACGTTGCTGCAGGCGCATTACCGATGAGCACCGGTCTGCTCATCGGGAGCATCGTGGGGGCGGTTTTCGTCGTGATCGCGGCGGCTAGCGCAGCGGCCGAGACGGCTATGACCCGCATCTCGCGCGCTCGGGCCAACGGGTTCGACCACGAAGCGCACCCGGGCGCAGCGGCGTTGGTCGAGGTGCTCGGTGAGCGGGAGACCACGCTCGCTCCGCTGCTGTTGTCGCGGGTCGCTGCCCACGTCGGCGCAATCACCATCGTCGTGACACTCGTCGCCGACCGTCGCGGAACAGGCGGGATCGTGATCGCGGCGGTCTGTTCCGCAGCGGCGCTGTACATCTTCGCTGAGGCCATCCCTCGTATCTGGGCTCTGCAGCACATCGACCGTGCGGCGCTGCGCTCGGCGCGCATCCTGCGAGCGCTGTTGCGGATCGCGCCGCTTCGAGCGCTGACCCGCCTGCTCACGGCCATCGGTAACGTCATCCTCCCCGGCCCCGCTGGAGCGCCGGTCGTTTCCGAAGACGAACTCTTGGCGATGACGGAAGCGGCGGCTGCCGGCGCTGGCATCGAGGAGGGCGAGAAGGAACTCATCACATCGGTGTTTGCCCTCGGCGACACGATCGTGCGCGAGGTCATGGTGCCTCGCACCGACATGACCGCCGTCAGCTCCAGCGACACGATCTCTGCGGTGCTTGATCTCGCCGACGAGAAGGGCTTTAGTCGGCTTCCGGTCTTCGGCGACGGCATTGACGACATTGTCGGGGTGTGTCTTGTGAAGGATCTTGTCCGCGTCGAGCGGGCGGGTGGCGGCGATCGCACCGTCGTCTCCTTGATGCGCAAGGCCCGGTTCGTGCCGGAGACCAAGCATGCCGATCACTTGCTTCGAGAGATGCAGGCCGGGGATCACCACCTGGCGATCGTCGTCGACGAGTACGGCGGCACCGCCGGACTCGTGACGCTCGAGGACGTGGTCGAGGAACTCGTCGGCGAGATCGTCGATGAGACCGATCGCGAGGAACCACTCGTCCGACCGCTCGCAGGTGGCAGGCTGCTGGTCCATGGACGGATGCCGGTCGATCAGCTCGAAAGCCTGCTTGAACTCGAGTTCGTCGATGGCGACTGGGACACGGTGGGCGGCTTGATCTTCAACGTGTTGGGCCACGTACCCGAGGTCGGGGAGACGGTCGACTCGAATGGGGTACAGCTCCGCGTTGAACGCATGGAAGGTCGGCGCATCACCTCGGTCAGCGTCGACCAGGCTCGGGCCGAGGCGGGGTCGTGAGCGAGATCTCGGTGCCGCCCGATGATTTCCGTTCCGGCTTTGTCACCCTCGTGGGGCGACCCAACGCTGGCAAGTCGACCCTGCTGAACAAGATCCTCGGTCAGAAGGTCTCGATCGTCAGCGACAAGCCCCAGACCACCCGTACACAAGTCCGAGGTGTGCTGACGAGCGACACGCATCAGATTGTCTTCGTCGATACGCCCGGCATCCACAAGCCGCGCAGCGCCCTCGGCACGAGCCTCAACGCGACTGCCACCGACGCCCTGAGCGATGTCGACATCGTGTGTTTCGTCGTCGACGCCACGGCGCCGTACGGGCGGGGCGATGCCTTCATTGCGGAGTCCTTGCCGAAGGATGCGATCGTGGTCGTCACCAAGGCCGATATCGCCAAACCCGAGCAGGTTCTCGAGCAGCTGAGCGTCACGTCACAAATCGAGGCCGACGCCTGGTTCCCGGTCAGCGGCCGCACCGGCGACGGCGTCGAGGCGTTGGTCGAGCACCTTCGCGCTCGCCTCCCGCTCGGCCCGAAGTTCTATCCGGACGACATGGTCACCGATGTGCCCGACCCGTTCTGGGTGGCAGAGCTCGTGCGGGAGCAGTTACTTGCGGTTGCGCGTCAGGAACTCCCGCACTCGATCGCCACTCGAGTGACGGAATGGGAGTGGCCTCGGGTCCGCTGCGAGGTCCTTGTCGAGCGTGAGTCGCAGAAGGCGATGGTCATCGGGAAGGGCGGCGAGAACCTCAAGAAGGCCGGAACCGCGGTGCGGCGTCAACTGCCCGACGGCGCCTTCGTCGAGTTGTTCGTGAAGGTCGAGAAGAACTGGCAGCGGCGCCCCGAGTCGGTCGCCGAACTCGGTTACTGATCGACTACATCGTCGCGGAGTTCCTGGAGGAATCGAACGACGTCGTCGCGGTCTTTGGTGCGAGTCATCGGTGGGAGCGCGTTGATGAGTTCCCATCGGTAACTGCGGGCGGTCGCTAGGCGGGGGTCGAGGACGGCGACGACACCGCGGTCAGTGCCGCTGCGGATGAGGCGCCCGGCTCCCTGGGCGAGCAGGGTCGCTGCTCGTGGGAGGTCGATTGTGCCGAAGGCGGCCTTGCCTGCCCGGTCGCGCCGAGCCTGCAGGACCGGCTCGTTCGGGCGCGGGAACGGGATGCGGTCGATGATCACCAGGCTGCACGTACGGCCGGGGGCGTCGACGCCCTGCCAGAACGACATCGTCGCGAACAGTGATGTTTCCTCGTCCTCGACGAAGTCGCGAAGGAGTGCGTTCTTTGCGCCGTCGCCCTGCATCAGAATCTTCCAGGGGAGGCGGCCTTCGAGTCGTTCGACTGCTTCGCGCATCGCCGAGAACGACGTGAACAGCGCAAGCGTGCGTCCGCCGGCCGCGGCCATCAGGGTTTCGATCTCGGCGTGTTGGGCGCTGCGGAACCCCTCGTTGCGGGGATCGGGGAGGTGGGTTGGGCAATAGAGGAGGGCGTTGTTCTGGTAGTCGAAGGGGCTGCCGACGTCGAGGGTCGTCGTGTCGTCGGGCAACCCGAGCCGGCTTGTTGCTTTCGGCGGCAGCGTTGCCGAGGTGAGGACACCCGCCCGCTTCGCCCAGAGGTTTTCCGACAGCAACGAGTCGACGGCGATCGGGGTCGACCGCAGCCCTGGATTGGACGCCGGACCGTCGACCCACATGACCTCGCTTTCGGTCGGCCAGCGCACGGCATCGATGTCGTCGATCAGGCCGGTGGCAACTTGCCGGGCGCGGAGTGCTTTGGTGCGGGTGTCGGCCGGGGCGCTGTCGGGAACGGCTCGCAACGCATCGAGCAGCCGTTCGGTGGCCGCTCGGACGTCGTCGAGGGCCTTGCCGACCTCGGCATCGGGCCCGTCGAGCAGGCGCTCACCGATCAGGGGTTCGAGGGCGACATGCAGTGACGTGGCCGACTCCTCGGCCCGCTGGCTGGGCTCGATGTCGACGAGCACGGATGCGGTGTTGCGGGCAGCGGCCTGGACCCGGGCCGGGCTGATCTGTCGGCCGGCAGCTTCGGCCACGATGTCCTCGAGTTGGTGGGCTTCGTCGATCATGACGAGGTCGTGTTCGGGGAGCACCGCATCGACCGTGATTGCCAAGGCGTACAGGTGCAGGTTGACGACGAGGATGTCGACTTCCGCGGCCTTGTGGCGAGCCTTCTCAGCGAGACAGTCGTCGCCTCGCGGGCAGCGGTTCGCCCCGGGGCATTCGTCGCGTCCGACGGAGACGAGGCGCCAGGTGCGGTCGTCGATCGTTTCGAGCTCGCTGCGATCTCCTGTGGCGGATGTGGTGGCGAAGGCTCGCAACTCGTCGAGCGTCTCGCTGTCGATCGAACCGCTGTCTCGTTCGGTGTCGTCGAGGTCGAGATCGAGTCGGTCGTCGGCCTCGAGTTCGTCGAGTCGCTGGAGACAGAGATAATTCGATCGTCCTTTGAGAACGGCGAAACGGAATGGGACGTCGAGGTGATCGGCGAGGAACGGGAGATCCTTCCCGGCGAGCTGATCCTGGAGCGCTTTCGTGGCGGTGGCGATGACCGTCGGTCGGTCCGACAGCACTGCCGGGACGAGATAGGCGAGCGACTTGCCGGTGCCGGTGCCGGCCTGCACAACCGCATGACCGTCGGTTTCGATGGCATCGGCGACGGCTCGCGCCATCTCTACCTGCCCTTCGCGGCGCTCGCCGCCTACCGGCAGCGAGGAGGTGACAGCCTCGAGGGCCTCGGCGGTGAGATCGGCGAACGACACGGCGGCTGGCACCCTATGCGGGAACCGCGTCGCTCGGGTGGTGCCAGGGTAGGTTGCCCCCCGTGGACCTCGATTCGCTCGACTCGACGCGCATTCCGCGCCACATCGCGTGTGTGATGGATGGCAACGGACGTTGGGCGCAATCGCAGGGGCTGCCCCGAACCGAAGGGCACAAGGCCGGTGAGCACAGCCTGTTCGAGGTGGTCGACGCGGCGATCGACGCCGGTGTGCAGTGGCTGACCGTCTATGCGTTCTCCACGGAGAACTGGAAGCGCCCGAAGGACGAAGTGCGCTTCCTGATCAACTTCAACGAAGAGATCCTTCTGCGCCGCCAGGACGAACTCCATGCCCGCAACGTCCGGATCCGGTTTGTTGGACGCCGCGACTGGCGGGTCCCGAAGCGACTCATCAGGCGCATGAACGAGAGCGTGGAGCTGACCAAGAACAACACCGGCCTCACCTTTACGATCGCGTTCAACTACGGCGGCCGGGCCGAGATCGTCGACGCCGTGAGGCGCATCGTCGACAAGGGCACACCGGCCGACAAGATCAACGAAAAGACCATCGCCCGAGAGCTGTACGACCCGGACATGCCCGACCCCGATCTGATGATCCGCACGTCGGGTGAATACCGCGTCTCGAACTTCCTGCTCTGGGAACTGGCGTACAGCGAGCTGCTTTTCACCGACACGCCCTGGCCCGAGTTCGGTCGCGACGCGCTGATCGCCGCCATTCACGAGTACCAGACCCGCGACCGGCGGTTCGGCGGGGTCGACACGGAGGGCTGACATGGCGCTGTACCGCGATCACGCCGTGGTGTTGCGCACCTGGAAGCTCGGCGAGGCCGATCGCATTGTCAGCCTGCACACCCATGATCACGGCAAGGTGCGCGGGGTCGCCAAAGGGGTGCGCCGCACCAAGTCCAAGTTCGGGGCTCGGCTCGAACCGCTGAGCCATGTCACGATTCAGCTCTACCGGGGCAAGGGCGACCTCGACACGATCACCCAGGTCGAGACCGTCGACCGTTTCGTCTCGCTCCGTTCGGATCCGGACCGGTTCGCCCGCGCGCAGGCTCTGCTCGAAGCGGTCGATCAGGTTGCGCAAGACCGCGAACCCGATCCGGAACTGCACGTCATGTTGGTCCGGGGCTTGCGCACGCTCGATCAGAGCGATTCGCCGCTGGTCGTCGCTGCGTTCTTCCTGAAGCTGCTCGATCACGAGGGCGTGATGCCCCAGCTCGAGACCTGCGTGTCATGCGGCGAGGACAACCCGATTGTCGCGTTCGATCCGATCGAGGGCGGGGTGCTGTGTCGCGACTGCCGTCGGGGTCGTCCGATCACGCCAGAGGCCCTCGAGACCCTTCGCCGCATCCTCGGCGGGGGGCTTGCCGGTGTGCTTGCGGAACCAGTGGCTCCCCACACCGGGGAGGTCGACATCCTCGCCACCCTGTTGATGGAACACCATCTCGAGCGCCGGTTGCGTGCCGTTGCCGTGCTCGACCAGACCCAATACTGAGCCTACGCCGTTTCGTTACCGGCTGATCGGGATCCAGCGCCCTTGGGCCTCGGACCACTCCATCCATTCGGTGAGTTCGGGATCCCATTGGATGTAGGTGTTGCGGGCGTCATCCCACATTGGTGCGTCGACGCCCGGTCGGGGCGACGTCTCCGCAGGTGATTCGGGAACCGGTTCGGGTTCAGGTTCGGGAGTGGCGGCCGGTTCAGCTTCGACGATCGGCGCCGGCTCGGCTTCGGCTTCCGGCTCGGGTTCGACGACCGGGATTGGGTCGGCAGGCGCAGCGTCCTCGGTCGGCGGGAATACCGGTGGAGCGGCGGGTGGCGGGAACACCGGTGGGGCACTCGGGGCGGGCTCGGTCCGGTACTCCGAGGGTGGAGGTGGCTGGTAGGCGGAAGGCGGGCCGGTCGGCGCGGATGCACTGGGCGGCGCCGGTGAGCCGGGCGGTGGTGGCGAGGTAGGCGGCGCCGGTGAGGTGGGCGGTGGTGGGGTCGTGGCCGGTGGTGGCGATGCTGTCACCAGGGTGGTGGCAGGTGGTCCCGACGGGGGAGGGGGTGTGGTCGACGGCATCACGGCGCCTGTTGGAGGCGCAACGATGGCCGACGGAGTCTGCACCGGTGGCCGACCCACCGAGTCGGCTCGCACCACGAGCGTGTTTGCCGCCCGATCACCGACGCGGCGGCGGTCCTTGCTCGCGAGAAGGGCGCCGCCGACGATCGGCGCAACGTACGGGAAGGCATCGACGACCCAGAGCACGCCGCGAAGGATGTTTGCGCCGAGGCCGGCCTTTTCGAACGTGTCGGCCTTCACGACCCGAATGCCGGTGAGGAGCTTTCCCGGGCTCCAGCCGGTGATGCCCGGCAGGATCATCGTCGAGATGAGCACCCAGGCGAGCCAGATCAGGGTGATGATCGCGGCCTCGTTCTCGGTGCCGACGTACACGGTCGTGCCGGCCTGGATGCACAGGTCGTTGCTGAATTCGTTGATCACCTCGCACTGGAGTTCCGCAGTGAACGAATCCCCGAGCTCCGTATTGGTGAACGTCGCCAAGGCAAACACAAAGATCAACGTCACCCCGATCAACCCATCGATCAGAAAGGCGCCGATGCGACGCCCGACGACCGCCGTGGGGTTCGACAACGAAGGACTCGATGGTGGGGACGGCATGGTTTGCACGCCTCCCAGTGTGGCGCACGGTGGCGGGCCGCGCCGGTAGCCTCAGCCTCCATGAGCGAGACCGCTTCCCCCGATCCCGAACTGTTCGACAAAATCGTCAACCTCTCCAAGCGGAGAGGTTTCGTTTTTCAGTCCGCAGAGATCTACGGCGGTTTCCGCTCGACGTACGACTACGGCCCGCTCGGGGTGCTCCTTCTTCGCAACGTGAAGGACGCCTGGTGGCGATCGATGGTGCAGGAACGCCACGACGTTGTCGGCCTCGACGCATCGATCCTGTCGCCGCCCCAGGTGTGGCAGGCATCAGGCCATCTCGCCAACTTTTCGGATCCGCTAGTCGACTGCACGAACTGCAACGCTCGGCATCGCCTCGACAAGCTCGACGATCCCAACGTCTGCCCGACCTGCGGGAGCGAGGGCACCTTCACGGAGGCACGTGAGTTCAACCTGATGTTCAAGACCCACGCCGGGCCGGTCACCGAGACCGCTGCGGAGGTTTACCTTCGGCCCGAGACGGCGCAGGGCATGTTCATCAACTTCGCCAACGTGCTCAATACGAGTCGGAAGCGCCCACCGTTCGGTATCGCCCAGATCGGGAAGTCGTTCCGAAACGAGATCACGCCGGGCAACTTCGTGTTCCGCACTCGTGAGTTCGAGCAGATGGAGATGGAGTTCTTCGTCCCGCCGGCGGAAAGTCAGGAGTGGTACGAGTACTGGTGCCAGACCCGTATGGACTGGTATCTCGACCTCGGCATGGATCCGGCGAAGATCAAGCTGCGGGCCCATGACGATGACGAACTGAGCCACTACAGCTCGGGTACGAGCGATGTCGAGTACTTGTTTCCGTGGGGCTGGGATGAGCTCGAGGGGATCGCGAACCGTGGCGACTTCGACCTCACCCAGCACGCCACGCACTCGGGCGAGAAACTCGATTTCTTCGATCAGGCCAACAACGAGCGGTACGTGCCTCACGTGATCGAACCCGCTGCGGGAGCCACCCGCACTGCCATGGCGTTCCTGATGGACGCCTACGACGAAGAGGTCGTCAACGGCGACACCCGCACGGTGCTGCGCCTCGATCACCGACTCGCGCCGTACAAGATCGCCGTGCTGCCATTGTCGAAGAAGGACACCCTCACGCCGACGGCGATGGAAGTCTTCGATTCGCTCAAGCGTCGCTGGATGGTCGACTACGACGAGACGCAGTCGATCGGCAAGCGCTACGCCCGTCAGGACGAGGTCGGCACGCCGTACTGCGTCACGGTCGATTTCGACACGCTCGATGATCGTGCGGTCACGGTTCGTGAGCGAGATACCCGTGAGCAGGATCGTGTCTCGCTCGACCAACTTGAGGGCTATCTCGCCGAGCGGCTGAGCTGATCCCGCTGCGGCGCTTCACCGAGCGCCGTTTCACCTGAAACTCCGTCGGAGCCCGCTGCTAGGTTCGGCGGCGATGGGGATCCACGACGAGGACATTGCCCGGACACGGGCCGCTGTCGACCTCGTCGCGATCATCGGCGAACACACCGAGATCAAGCGATCCGGCCGCAACTGGATGGCTCGCTGCCCGATCCATGGCGAGCGCACCCCGTCGTTGTCGGTCAGCCCCGAGAAGGGTGTGTACTACTGCTTCGGGTGCGGGGCGAGCGGCGACGCGATCACGTTCGTCCAGGAAATGGAGAATCTCGACTTCGTCGGAGCGGTGGAATCTCTTGCCGGTCGCTACGGCATCCAATTGCGGTACACGTCTGCCGGCGAAGGCCAGCGTCGAGGCCGAAAGAAAGGTCTGCAAGAGGCGGTGGGCAAGGCGGTCGACTTCTACCACGAGCGCCTGCTCAGCGGTCAGGATTCGGCGGAGGCACGCGCCTATCTGCGCAGCCGTGGCTACGACGGGGAGCTCGTCCGGCGCTACAAGATCGGCTGGGCGCCCGACGATTGGGATCAGCTCGCCCGTCATGTCCAGTTGAGTGCCGACGATCTCCGCGATTCGGGGCTCGGGTTCGTCAACAAGGCCGGTCGCCAGCAGGACGCCTTCCGGGGACGCGTGATGTTTCCGATCCACGACGAACGAGGTGAGCCGGTCGGGTTCGGCGGGCGCATTCTTCCCGGTCACGAGGGCCCCAAGTACAAGAACACCACCACCGAGGCCGAGGTCTATGACAAGAGCAAGGTGCTCTATGGCCTGCACACGCATCGCGACGGAATCGTCAAGGCGGGCGAGGCGATCATCTGCGAGGGGTATACCGATGTGATCGGCTACGCCACCGCCGGGATCCTTCGGGCGGTCGCGACGTGCGGAACTGC
>Ga0255751_10003178_pt1 | contig 15124 bp, 11 predicted proteins | sample 071ome_20_FD_179951 | JGI IMG/M metagenome (GOLD analysis project Ga0255751, IMG submission 179951) | Coastal salt marsh microbial communities from the Groves Creek Marsh, Skidaway Island, Georgia - 071412BT metaG (version 2) | ecosystem: Environmental > Aquatic > Marine > Intertidal zone >...
AAGAAACAGTTGACCGATTAGTTACTTACCTAAAAACTAAAACACCTACACTAGAAAAAGACATAGAAGAACTGCGTGAAGCAGTACTTAAGTTAGAAGTAATGCCTTCTATGAGGCTAATGATGACAGCTGGTGAAGCGTGTGAACGAGACAATATAGCAGCATATAACTGTAGTTATCTAGCTGTTAATAACAAACGTGCTTTCAGTGAAGCACTGTATATATTAATGAATGGTACAGGTGTAGGATTCTCTTGTGAAAGACAAGACATAAACAAACTACCTATTGTACCTGAAGAAATTGGTTTATGTGATGATGTCATAGTCGTAGAAGATAGCAAGTTAGGCTGGGCTAAAGCCTTTAAGAAACTTATCTCTCATTTATATGAAGGTGATATACCTAACTTTGATTTCTCTAAAGTAAGACCTGCAGGCGCTAGACTCAAAACCTTTGGAGGTAGAGCCAGTGGACCAGAACCATTGAAACAACTATTTGACTTTGTAATAGAAACTTTCAAACAGGCAGCGGGACGTAAGTTATCCTCTATCGAGGTACATGACATCATGTGTATGATAGGACAGATCGTTGTGGTTGGTGGTGTCAGACGATCTGCTCTTATCTCTTTATCTAATCTAACTGATCGCAGAATGCGTGAAGCTAAAATGGGAGCTTGGTATGTCGACAACCCACAAAGAGGTCTTGCAAATAACTCCGTTGCCTACACAGAAACACCTGACAGTGAGACTTTCATGGAAGAATGGCTATCTCTGGTCAAGTCTAAATCAGGTGAGCGAGGAATCTTTAATAGAATTGCTGCACAAAATCAAGCCGCTAAGTGGGGACGAAGAGATCCAAATCTTAGCTACGGAACGAACCCTTGTAGCGAGATTATCCTACGTGATAAACAATTCTGTAACCTTACAGAAGTTGTTGTTAGGGCAGGAGATACAGAAGAATCTTTAAAACATAAGATTAAATTAGCTACCTTACTAGGTACTATACAATCTACAATGACAGACTTTAAGTTCTTATCTCATGAATGGATACAAAATACTCAAGAAGAAAGACTACTAGGTGTATCACTAACAGGTATTATGGATGCTAAAATCACTAATAATCCTGATCCTAAGATGTTAGAAAGGTTAAGAGATGAAGCTAGAAAAACTAACAAAAAGTATGCAGAGATTCTTGACATCCCTGAATCAGCAAGCATTACATGTGTTAAACCAAGTGGTACAGTTTCTCAATTGGTGGATTCTGCCAGTGGTATCCATGCTCGTCATCATGATCAGTATATACGTACTGTTCGTATGGATAAAAAAGATCCTATAACAGACTTTCTAATCGCTGCAGGAGTGCAGCATGAAGATTGTCAAATGAATCCTGAGTCTACATCTATCTTTAGCTTTCCAATTAGAGCACCTAAAGGTGCGTTAACTAGAACTAGTAAGACAGCTATTGAACAGTTAGAGTTATGGTTAACATACCAAAGACATTGGTGTGAACATAAACCATCAGTAACTATATCAGTTAAAGATAAAGAATGGGTAGAAGTAGGTGCATGGGTATGGGATCACTTTGATGAGATTAGTGGTGTATCTTTCTTACCACATAGTGATCATACATATCCTCAAGCACCCTATCAAGATGCTACATCTGATGAGGTTAAAGCATTAGAAAAGATTACTCCTAGCAAATTAGATTGGAGTGTTTTTATTGAACAAGATGATAATACAACAGGTGCACAAGAACTTGCGTGTTCATCAGGAAGCTGTGAAATTATATGATAGCAACACTACAACCAATATGCGGAGTACAATTAGGTATAGAGTTTACTGAGGCAGAAGTAAATGATCAGATGATTAGCTACTGTCTCATAGATCTATTAATATTACGAATCCAGGTAGCATGGTTTAAGTCATGAAAGTGTGTGTTGTAGGTAGCAGAAGCCTTAATTCTGCAGATAAAGTATTACCTATTATAGATAAGTTTATTAAAGAGCTCCCTTCCTCTTCCGTAACTTTCTTAATAGGTAGTGCTAAAGGTGTTGATCCTCTATCAAAACATTATGCCCAGTCACATGGGCATGATGTGGTAGAGTTTCTACCTTACCACTTACTAGATAGCTCAGTTGAGTTTGATAGTAAATATTTCTTTATACACACAAAACAAATGTTAGATAATGCAGATAGAGTTCTAGCAATCTGGGATACTAAAAGCAAAGGCACTCACTATGCAATTAAATATACCCAGAAGCTAGAAAAACCTATAATGATTATAAAGGTTCCACAATGACCAGAATATATACTAAGTCAGGTGATAAAGGTGAAACAGGTTTACACAATGGAGAACGTGTAAGTAAATCATCAGATAGAATAGAAGCTATTGGAACTATAGATGAACTAAATTCTTTTATAGGTTTATCTATGTCAGAGGTAATGCCAGTCATAGTACGTAATGCATTACATAAAGTACAGCATACACTGTTTGACATAGGAGGTGAGCTAGCACATCCAGGTATGACTGTAATACCAGACAGTAAAGCTAAGGACTTAGAAAAAATAATAGATGATCTAAGTAGTAGACTAGATATACTACGAGAGTTTATACTTCCAGGTGGATATAAGACTGCTTCTCAGATACATGTAGCCAGGTCGATCTGCCGTAGAGCAGAGCGTAACTGCATAGCTTTAGGTAATGTTAACCCTTATACATTACAATATCTAAATAGGCTATCTGATTTATTATTTACTATGGCTAGATACCTTAATGCTTGTGAAGGATATAAAGATGTAACATGGAAGAAAGATGTTACTTGATTATGTACTAGTTATTATGTTTGATGTTCATAGAGACATCACACCCCCACAATACGTGGGTCACTTTGTTAATTGTGAGTCTGCGTTTGAGTATGCGACTCGTCACTATCCAAAGAATGATTGGTCGTGTCTTCACGAAGACCATATTTATCTTCCCAAAGATTTAGTAGAGAGATACTACTACCCAGACTCCACAGATTAATCGGATACATTAAGTAAATCTAATCCTTTTTGTATTACCTCATCTGTAAAATAAGATAAAGATTCTGAACCACCTTCAGCTCTTGCAGTAGCTTTAATCCATTCTTTCATATTTACATCAGAAGGTTTTTGTTTAATCCAATCTGATTTAGATACATCTATACCTTGACTTTTTGCTAACAACTTAGCATAATTTTCTAAATGAGGCATTAACTTACCATTCTTTTTAAAGTATTCTTTTTCTTCTGGCTCAGAAGCATATCTATTTACATAAGTTTCATAAGAGTCAGTAGCATTTAAGTTAGCTTGAACTACTTTAGCTAAAGCTCGTATCCCATATTCAGGAGTTTTAAAAGTAACAAAAGTTTTTTCATTAGGATTATCTACCATACCTTGCCATTTATCTGATGTTAATTTAATATTACCTAAATTATTATTTTTAACATTTCTAATATCTAATGCTTTTTTATTTTGAGGAATAGTAACTTCTTTACCTACATTACCTATAGGTACTTCATCAGAATCCAATACTATATCTCTATCATCAGTATAGAAATACTTTTCCCACGTCTCTTTACCATCTTCAAAGAAAGGACTTTTACCTTTTCTCATACGTTTAATACCATGAGCTTCGGCTTTCTCATAAGCAGAGTCTAAAGGTTTACCTTCTCTAATAGAAGTTATTTCTTCATTAGTAAGACCAGGTACTAGTAAAGGCATAAGAACCTTTTTACCATCTATTTCTACATCAAAAGACTGTTCAGTCATTGTATAACCTTCACGATCTTTTATTTGACCTAGGTATCCTTGATTAGACTTCATAGTAAAGTCTTGACGTATCATGTCAGGATCTAACTGAAGTTCTGATCGAACTTCTGGTTGATCAAACCAGTTCTTACTTAGCTCTGCTTGTATATCGTCTTGTAATGTCCAATCACTTGCCAACTTTACCTCCTTTAGTACCTATTTGTCCATTAGGTAACATAAATCTAGTGCCTGGTTTTAAATCTTTCCACTCTTGTTGAGAGTTTACTTGCACTATAGCAGGACCTTTACCTGATATAGATGGAAACTCTTCATTAAGAATTTTTTCAGCTACTTCAACAGGTTCTACATTATTCATTTTAGCTACTACAGTTATAAAGTTATTGATACGTTCTAAATCATTAGCAAATGTTCTAGCTAAATCTGTATTATTTTCCATACTAGAAACTAACATACCATCTTTAGTTATAGCTACTTGATTAGGTATATCATCATAAGTAGTTAACATATAGTAATTAATAGCTGACTTATAAAAGTCTAAGTTTTTATTAAGAGACTCTTTATAATCAGCAGGACCATCAAGTAACTTGTCAGCTACTGGAGACATAGCTAAGTTTTCAAACTCTTTATCTAGTTTGTTAAAACGATCTGTACTTTTTCTAGAAGCTATCCAATCTTGTTCTTGTTTAAGAACATTATATTCCATAGCAGGTATGCCTGCTTCTTTAGCTTCTGTTTTAATTTGTTCAATGTTACCTTTAATATAATCAGTATACTTAGAACCAGCATCATTATTAAACATATCATCTCTATCTTTTTTAGATACGTCATTACTTAATAATGCAGGAAGTTTTTCTAATATTTTATCAAGATGATTCATAAGTCTAGTTCGTTCTTCTGAATCTTGAGATAACTTTATTTGTTCTCTAATAGCTGTAATAGCTTGTACATTTTTAAGCATTGCATCTATTTGTTGTTCATTTTTACCAAACTCAGACTCATAATAATCTAAATCAATCTTAGCTTTAGCTCTACTTGTAGTATTTTGTAAAGCTTTAGTAATACTTTCTTGAGTAAATTCATTCTCAAATTCTTTAGCAAGAAACTCAAACTCTAATTTAACATTAGCAAATAAGTTTTTTACTTCTGGATTATCAGCTTCAATAGCTTGAAGATCTCCATAAAAATCTAATATACGACTATTAGCTTTCTGCATAGCACGTTTAAATTTATCTCTTTTTTGTGTATCATTAAGTTTAGGATCTCTATTAATAGCTTCAAGTTCTCTAGTTAATGATGTGATAACTACATTCTTTTCTTCTCTAAAGTCACCTTTACGTTTAAGCTCTGCAAGAGTATCTCTAGCTCTTTGTTTACGTTCACCTTCATTAAGCTTAGCATCATCTTCATATGCTTTAATCTTAGCTTCTGTTTGTTGATGCATAAAGAATTGAATGTTTCTTTCTTCTTCATCCATATCACTAATATCTAGCTTAGCTTTTTCTACAAGAATCTTATCTCTAGCTTCTCTTTCTTTTTGAACACGTTCCATCTCAGCTTTATATAGCTCTTCATCCATTGCTAGTCGACTAGATAGCCCAGTTCTTTCAAACACATCTTTCATCTTAGCAGTTATAACATCAGCTTTAGAAGGAGTCATAGCAATCTGACGTTGTGCTTCTGCTTCTATACGAGTTTTAAACTCATAAGGATTTACTGCACCTGCCATATATGTATTAACAAGACGTTGATTACCTGCATCAATACCTTGTTCTAAATCACCAGTAGATTGTTGATAGTATTGATCAGCTAGATCATAAGCAGCTTGCTCTGCTTCTTCACCAGCTCTAACAGTTTGATACTTATCACCAATATCAATACCAGTTTCAACTAACTCTGCTATACCTCCTAAAGAATTAGGATCATAGTAAGCAGCCTCAGGTGTGACAACACCTTGAGTTGGTCTTATACCATAATACTCCGATTGGGTTTTAGTTGTGTCAAATTCTGCCATGTTATTAGTCTCCTGGTTTTACCTCTATTGTATATTTATCTTTAGCTTCATTAATTTTTTCTTGTAACTCTTCTTTAAGTTTATAAATTTTTTCTGTAGCTCCTATATCACCTTTAGATCTATTTCTAATACTATCTAATAAGTACTGATAGTCTGGGTGAGCATTAGGATTTTCTTGAACTCTTCTTAAAATCTCTTGAAGAGCTGTTAATTCTGCATCATTAAGTTTATCTTTATCAGCTTGTAAAAGATCTACTAGTTCTTGCATAATATTTTGTTTAATAGATCTTTGATTCTGATTATTCTTCATATCTATTTGATCCCAGAATAGTTTCATATCAGATTCTTTAAGGTTATGAGTCTCTTTTAAATGATATGCAATAGATCCAATAGCTTGTTTAATTTCTTCAGGACTTAATTTTTTAGTACCTAAACCTAACCTAACTGCATCAAAAGTTTCATTAGCTAGTTCTTGTATTAGTTTCTTATTACCTCTCCATCTACGTAGAGTATTAAACTGAGATGTTGTTTCCTCAGGTTGAGAGTTAAGTAGTAATGATAGCATTCTATCTACATTAGATGTAGCAGCTTCAGTTGCTTGTCCTTGTTGAGTATATCTAGTTTTATTTAAAGTATCATACAACAAGAAGTTTAACATAGTCTTACCAAGACCTGTAAACTTAGCAAGTGTTTCTAAACCTGCCATAATTTGTTCATCAGTTTGTTTTTCCATACCTAATGAAGTTAGCATTAAATCTACATTAGCATACATTTTTCTTAAATGTTGGAAAGCAATGTTTTGAATACTATCAAGATCAGTCATACCTGCAAAGGCAGCTGCTCCTTTAATTATATCAAAGTAGAATAAACCTACATCTTCTTTATTACCTAATGGGTTAATATATTTACTAGGTCTAGTAGTTGTAAAGATTTGATTACCATCTTTATCATAAGTTGGGAATAAACTATCTAACATATGTACTAATGCTATATCTAATAATATACCTTTATCTAACATATCAGCAGTATCTTCTCCAAATAACTCAGATACAGCTTGATAAATTAAATAACCAGGTATACCATAACCTGCTATACCTTTAATACCTGATGCCATAAAGCTCCAGCCTGCTAGCTGGGCTCGTTGCCAACCTGTGAATGGTGTTCCTTCAGGAATAATAAACTGTTCATTTAATCTAGCCATAAAGGTTTGTAAATGAGCTACAGCTTTAATTACTCCAACTCTTTGGAAAGTATTATTAGCCATTCTATCCATAGACTGAGTCATTTGTCTAGTCCACTGAGCTATTTGATCCATAGCTTTTTCATTCTTATACCATGTTTTACCTGGATTTTGTGATTCCCAGATATTTATAGCAGCTTCTGCGGCTAATGCTCTATGAACTTGCTCACCTGTTTGAACAGAAGCTTTAGAAAAGAAGTCAGTAACTTTAGATGTTCCTCTACTTACTGCTCCTGCATCTAAAGATCTTGTTTTATTATTAAGAAAACCTTTAGCTAGTGTATGTTCAGCTAAATTAAACACACCTCTGTTATATAATGATTCATATAAATAAGCTGTTTGTTCAAATGTACGATTAAATCCTTTAGTATTTTTAAATACAGGATCTTTACCAAAGTTTTTAACAAAAGCATCATAAGCTTTTTGTCTATACTTATCTCTAAATTTCTGACCTGTTTTAGTTCTATTAATTAAACTAGAATCTAAACCTGCATAGCCTATAGTAGCTAATGCATTATACATACGTAATGATATACTAGCAGGATTCCATCCTTCAGCTACAGTAAGATAACCTAAGCCCATAAATGGCTGTTGTAACCAGTGTTTCCAGAACGCAGAGTAAATAACAAGAGATGTAGTAACAAATCCTCTTACTTTATCTCCAATAATGCCAGGTGATTTTTGTAAAGCATACCCTGCTTGTTCAAGATAAGTACCTTTTGGTAAAGCAATACCAGCTTTTTCTATAAGCTCACCTACACCATGCATAAAGTTAGCAGCTGCATCATCTGGGAAACCATTAACTACTTGAGTAATAGCTTTCCATTCTTTTTTAGCTTGATTAGCAGCTATTAAACTTTCTTTAGAGTTACTAGTAGGATTAATTTGTTCTTCACCTAAAGGAAAGTTATCATATTTAGAAGCTTCAAGATCTACAGGTTCTAGTCTAGCAGCAGCTTTTTGACTTCTATTAAGAACTTGTTGATTTTCTTGGATAGTTACTAAAGGATCTTTACCCCATCTTTCTACCCAACCTATTTTTTGTTGTTCTAATACTAATTGATAGAAACCTTTAGTACCTAATAGCTTACTTGTTTCAATCATAGACTCTAAAGGATCTCTATATATAGCAGTTTGTAAGTGATCACCTTTTCTAGAAGCAGTTCTTATAGCAGCTTCTTGAAGTCTCATTAATTCATTAGTATCTGTCCATGATAACTCATCTGCTTTTTCTATTTTATATATAAAAGAATCTTTATCTATCATTTTTTCAGATTCAAACAATTCTTTTTCTCTATAAACTTCAGCAGATTTTTTAGTTTTAAATGATCCTATAGTTTGTCTAAAGTTTTTATGTTCTTTAGCAATTACATCATCTGATTCTTTAGTAAGATCTCGTAACACACCGTCTGTTTTAGATACTTTAGGATAGCGTCTAAGGAATACATTACCATCTACTATCATAGGCATATAATGCTGTCTAAAAGGCACTAAGAAATTAGGAATACCTCCTAGTTTAGTTTCCATACCTATAGCTACATAATTATATTTAGCAGTAATTGGGTATCTATTAAGCTGTCCATCAGCAGAAGGTAGTTCTACTATCTCATCTCTAGTATATTCTTTACCTAATCTTACAATTTGTTTATAAGGAACCCCATCTGTGTCAGTAATGTAGTGTTTACCGTTGTCAAACTTGTAAAGAGTAGGACTAAACCCTGCAGGTTCTTTAGTAGCTAAGTCTAAAATCTCACTAAAGCTTTCAGGATTTAAACGTAAAGGCTCTTCTGGAGACTTAACTAAATAATTATAAGGAGTTCCTGTAACAGGATCAGGTATAGTAACATGGTTAACATAACCTGCTTTAATACCTCTATTAATTTCAAATACATTATTGTTTTGCCATTTAAAATAGTTCATATCTTCTATTAAATTATTAGCATAAAACAATTCATTTAATTTATCACGTTCAGGTCTGTATCCTAATATATTAACTATATCATTTTTATCTATTCTTCTATAGCCAGTAAGGCTAGGTCTTTGGTTTTTATAGAAGTAAGCTGCTTTTCTTTCTAAAAGAGTAAGAAGATCTCTATTAAAACTACCTGTCCATTTAGTAGCCATCTCAGATAATTCTTTTAATTCTCTATCTAATACGTTAAAACCTTTTAAACCTGCAATATCTCTAGTTTTTTGTAGTTCTCTACTTAAAGTACCATAGTTAAATAACCAATTATCTAAATTTGTAGATGAAGTAAATAAAGATTTAAATAAAGAGGCAGGACCTGTGTAATTTAAATACTCTGTATTACCATATCCTGTAGCTCTGTCTCTAATTACCTCAGTAAAGTCGTTAATACGCTGCCATCTGATGCTATAATTACCTATCTTGTTAGGATCTTTTGCTACATCTTTAGCAAAATCTTCAATAGATCTAGACATATCTGAATTAATTACACCATCTAAATCATAAGACTCTATAATAAGATCATCAGATGTTCTTACACCTTCACCTTTAGTTGCTTGACTATTTTGTAAAGAGTCTTCAATAACTCTAGCATATACTAAAGCTTCTCTAGCATTTGTATAGAACTCACCATTAGCTTTTCTAAAAGATGTAGTAGTATATAAGTTAATACCATCTGTTTTAACTACTAAATCAGAGCCTATCATTCTAATTGATGGATCACTTAAAATACCACCAATGTCCTGGATAGTATAGTTAGTGTATTGAAGTCTTTCAGGAGTATCTACAAATACACTATCAATGTTTTGTTGTTGTCTATAGAAATCTAACTTCTGATTAATAAACTTTAAGTTAGTAGCATCAGTAGCATCATATAATCTAGTTCTAGAAATGTCTACGTCATAGATTCTAGGACCATAGAACTTCATTAAAAACTGTTCTGGAGTAATTTTAACAGCTTCCCAAGCTTTACCTGATACATCTTCAAATAAAATCTCAGTTAGATCTTTAGCAAACTTAGGATTAGTTTCAGTAGCTTCTACAAATGGAGAGTTTTTCTTAGGTTCAAAAGGATCGTACTTATTAGCAGTAGGTTGGTATGTAATTTTACCATCACCTTCTGGATATACAGTCTTAGCACGTTTAAATCTTTGAGACTCTTCTACTTTAACTCTAGCTTTTTCTGCTGTATCCCTAACAAACTTACTAAATTTACCTGTTCCTTTTTCATAAACTCTATTAGCTAATCTATATTGAGAACCTAATGTAAATAAAAGTAATTCAGCTAGAGTTCTACCTTTAGTAGGATCTTCAGGAGTAGTAGTTTCACCTACCCATTCAAGCCCTTTCATAAAATACTCAGCAACTGTAGCTACTGCGCCTTTAGATATGTCACCTTCTTTATAATTAGGTATATACTTAATAGCTAATTCATTTAACCACTCTGCATACTCTTCTGTTTTTAATACTTTAGATACTTTACCTCTAGCTGTTTCCCAATCTACATCTGGATATGCTTTCTTAAGAAAATCAATCTCTGCTTTTTCACCAAGAGCTGATGCTCCTTGATATGCAGCAGTACTTCCTATTTCTAAAAGTAAAGGGAATGCTTGTAAAAATACTTGAAAAGCATTTACAGTTTCTCTTGTAGTAGTATCACGTAAATCACCTATAGTACTAATAGTTTGTTGTACATTTTTAGATATAAGTGGAAGATTACCTGAAGATTTAGGATTAGCAAAAGCATTTTCTATTTCTTGTTCTGCTTTTAATTTATTAATTTTAAGATCTAGTAACTCAAGATCATCATCATTAACTTCAGGAAGATTAGCTACTCTAGTATTAGTTAAGAAATTTAAATACTCATCTTTTAAATTAAAATCTTCTGTACCTAATGTATAACTTTCTAAAATTTGTTTTTTAGATTCTCTATCTATAGACTCATCTGCTATTATTTCTTCAATTAATAATGCTTTTTGTGTATCATTTTGTTGTTTATAAAAGTTTCTAACATTAGTAATTATATCTGAAAGACCATCATTAGATCGTCTTTCTAATTCAATAGCTTCATATACACTTACAGGATCATTTGATTGTGATAAGACAGATGCATAAAAAGCATCATTATCTGTATTAGGTACTTTAGGTTCCCTTGGTTTATATGGATTTAGTACTGTACCTTCAGGTATATAAGAGTTAGTATCGAACATATTTAAGCAGTCTTAAAGATTGATTTAGTTAAGTCAAATATTTCAGGACCTTTATCATACATTTTACTACCTAAAGATCCTACTTGTTGCCACTGTGTTTGTCTAGCAGATGCTAAATTAGCTCTTGATTGATAGTCTGCTGCTGTTTGACTTGCTCTAGATATAGCAGTAGATGCTCCAGAAGCTTGATTAAGAGCTGTTAAGTTAGCAGTAGCTTGTGTTTGTATAGCACCTGTAGCTCCTAGATAACCAGAAGTACCTGATAAACCTAAACCACTACTTGCTGTTTGAGCAGTTATCTGCTCTCGTTGTAAACGAGATTGTCTAGCTATATCTAAACGTTGTCTACGTTCTTGTACCAATCGTATTCGCTCTTGCATTTGGTTAATACGTCTTTGCTCTTCTGCAGCCTGTTTAGTAGCTCTAGCCTGTGCCGAAGCATACTTACGTTGTTGCAAATAACTGGTAGCTTGTAGTCCTAAACCTACTTTTTGTACAAGACCTGCACCAAATATTCCTGCTCCAGTAGTTGCAGCTCCCATACCATAAACTCCTGTTAAACCTGCTGCTCCTAAATGAGAAGCTCCTGCATAACTAACTCCTGCAAGTCCTCCTCCTGCTAATGATTGAGCTAAAGCTCCACCACCATAGAATGCTGCAGCTCCAATAGCTGCTACTGTTGCTATTTTTTTAACAGCTTTTCCCATTAAAATACTCCCTTAGTTAATACTTGTTTCATTCCGTCTGTTGTTATAACTTCTAATCCTGTTGGCATTACACCAAACATACTATTAAACTTTACTGCTTTAGGTGTTTCACACAATCCATAGATAGTGTTAATACCTAGTTTCTTTAGTGATGGAATGATAGCCTCATGCCATACTTTTAAATATCTTTTGTAAGTTTCAATACTCCAGTCTTTACAGTCCATGTGCATAACATATCCTTGTAAATCATGGTCATAATGTATACCTACAAAGCCATTGTCTGGCTCTTCATACAACTTAATCATTAAACTGAGTCTGTCATCATTACAGGTGTAGCCCAACCCTGTAACTTCATGTCCTTTCCTGTTTCGGATTTAATATATAAACTTAAAGTTTTACCAGAACCTCTTAATTTATTCTTTGTTACAATAATCTTATCACCATAGTCAAAAGAATCACTAGCATTTTCTGGTATATAGTTACGTAGTAGTCTATATGCTTGGAATTCTGTACCCCACTTACCACTATTAGCACTATCTGACCAGTTCCACTGAGCCTGTACTTTACATGATGATGGATTATTAAGTGTTAGTTCATTACCTGATATAGAATAGCCATCTTCTGTACGCTCAAAATAAAACTGAATATAAGGAGTTTGTTTACGTTTTTGTATATCACCAAAGTATTCATAGCCTGTAACTAAATAACTAAGATAATCTACACCAGTAGCATCTTCAGTTACCCAATCTTTAAACGTAGTATTGTTAGCTTTACTAATAGTCCAGTCTGTACCTACTAAAGTTAAATAAGAAAACTGTGAGTTACGATCTGCTTCTATATCTACATTAACAATAACTTCATCTGTAGATGTAACTAATACTTCATCTGTATTTACTAGTACATTAGTAGCTTCTTCACTAGATATAAAGTTAGGTATTTCTATATAGTCAGATATATATGGAGAGTTAGATGCTAACTCACCGATAGTAAATAAAGAGAATGCTTGTAATGTAAGATCATATACAAGTTCTTTATTATATTTATTTACATAATTAGTTTCGGAATAGTCTGCTGAATCATTGTATAAGAATCTAACTCTATTTTCTTTCTCATCATAAAAACCTCTAGCATGTTTCTTACCTAAGAAAGGTATATCTAAATATAACTTTTGTATAGTTTTAAGTGATATATTGTCAGGAGCAAATCTACCTGATGCACTATCAGTAACTAATGAGAATATACCTGAGTTAGACCAGTATAAAAAGTTACCACCTACTTGTACAATAGAATTTTGATCTAGTACACCATTAGTAGAGATTTTAGATACATTAAATTGATTAGCATAAAATCCACCAGTATCACCATAAACTTCCCATACACCATTTTGACAGAATACTAATAATGATGATTGAGCTGCTACAATTTTAACAATACGACTTACTTCAGGTATTTGTATAGTACCACCATCTGATGCTACTAAATCATTAATACCTGGATCTGTAGGATCTGCTTCTTGATAACACTTTTCAAAGTCTTCAGGAGATCTAACTACACGTGTAAAAAAGATATAGTTATTATAGTTAGGTGATCTTGAATCAGGTTCAGTTATATCTGATTTAACACCTGAATAAAATAATCGTTGAGCATAAGCAGCTACGGAAGTAAATCTACCATTTTCTTTATCTACAGGTAAATTATTAATTTTAGCATCATCAGCTACTTCTTCTCTAGATTGTCCTCTATTAAAAGCATCTATAATAAAAGAACCTCTAGCTACTTGATATTTAGATTGTGAGTTCTTTTTAAGAATATTAGGATCATACTTTTCATAATCACCTGAACTAGGATTAGAATTTTTACCTAATGAGTATACATCTGCATTAGAAGGAAATACTCCTAATACACTACCTGTTTTATCAATAGCATCTCCACCACCTACTACCTCAATAGTTTTATTCCAACCTTGATTACGTAAATTATAACGATGCTCTTCTGATGTATCAGCAGATGTAATAGATCTTACATAAGTAACTTCAAAATCACCATTAGCTGCTACACCACTAGTATGAGTAGGAGCAGTAGTACCCATTTTAGGATTAGAACCACCACCTCCTGAATAGTTTCCGTAAATTAAAGAATAACCATATCCACTATAAGTGCGAGTAGTTCCTTGACCTTGAGTTGCTGCAGTTACTTTATAAACATTAGTACCATAATAAAACTCATCACCTTTTTCAAAGTTAGTAGACTCAGCTACCCATTGTTTAGTAGTAGTTATACCTGCATAATCAGGTCTTACATCAGGATCTAATCCATCATTAACACCATAAAGATCTCTAATTTTAATAGCAATATTAGAAGTTGATATAAGTTTTGTATCTGTATTATAAGTAAATACAATAGGAGTAACAAGGTCTTGAGATACAATTATAAGTTGATTATTAAGGTTAGCAAACTGTACATCACTAGTAGTTAATGCACTAATTTCTATATATTGACCTCCATTAAGAAGATTAGTACTAGGATTAGTTGTTAATAAATCTACAAACCAAAAACGATTATAAATTCTAATAACACCAATATTAAGACTACTATCACCTGATGGTGAATTCCATCTATAGAATGCTGTACGACCTTCTGCTAGTTGAGCTTCTGTTAAACCTGTAGCTACTTTAGTGTATAGGTTTTCATAGTCAATACCTAAACGTCTTTCTAACGAACCATCTCGTTTAAGTACAAAGTTTTCCCCATCAACTAGGGCTCCTTCTGGAAAGGTTAGTTCACTAGCCTCAGTGACTAAACCTTTAACAAAAGAGTTAAAAGTCTTTTCAGCTTTACGTGCCATTATTCCTCTTCTTTAACGACAGATTTCTTTTTAGGTTCTTCTTTTGAATTTGATATATATCTAAGAACAGCTTCATCTACTAAAGAAATAGATGTATATACTCCTGAAAGTTCTTCAGGTAGTTCACCACCACCTTCATACTTAAGAATATAATGAGCTGTACCTGGTTGTATAAAGGCTTGTAGTTCTTTAGTACCTTTACCTTTATATGATCTTACTACTTTAGCGTCCATTTTAGTATCCTTGTTTTTTAGGTTTACCCATCTTTTTCATAGGTTTCTTTTTAGGTGTAGCTTTTTTCATAGGTTTCTTTTTCATGTCTTTCATTTTTTTCTTTCCTCCATATTGTTCTTTGTG
>Ga0255751_10003190_pt1 | contig 15087 bp, 1 predicted proteins | sample 071ome_20_FD_179951 | JGI IMG/M metagenome (GOLD analysis project Ga0255751, IMG submission 179951) | Coastal salt marsh microbial communities from the Groves Creek Marsh, Skidaway Island, Georgia - 071412BT metaG (version 2) | ecosystem: Environmental > Aquatic > Marine > Intertidal zone > Salt...
AAGCAGGAAATGGACCTTCTGTTTTCGAATTCCAAGGCAATTTCGTCGATCAGTCCAATGTTAGGGTCATTCCTACTGCGTCTGTACCCGTAACGACCGTTCAGAAGGCGATGAACGGCGGTGAAATTGAAGATGTATCCTCTATTAAGTATTTTGCTCCAAGACTTTATTCTGCCCAATACAGAGCAGTTACATCAAGAGACTATGAAGCAATTATTGCTTCAATTTATCCCAACACAGAGTCGGTTGCTGTTGTTGGTGGAGAAGAATTGAGTCCACCGCAGTATGGAACTGTTCAGATCAGCATTAAACCAAAGAATGGAACATATGTTTCAGACTTTGACAAGAGAAATATTCTGAATAAAATCAAACAGTATTCAATTGCTGGTATTAATCAGAAGATTGTCGATCTCAAGGTTCTCTATGTTGAGATTGACTCCAACGTTTACTATAACACAACTCAAGTTACCAATGTTGATGACTTGAGAACCAATGTTATTGATTCTCTCACCAAATATTCAAAAGACGTTGATATGAATCGTTTTGGTGGACGATTTAAGTACAGTAAAATCCTTCAACTGATTGATCGTGTTGATAACGCAATTACTTCTAATATCACAAAGGTGAAGATTAGAAGAGATATGAAAGTATTGATCGGACAATTCGCTCAATATGAGGTTTGTTTCGGAAATAGATTCCACGTAAATCCAAATGGACTGAATATCAAGTCTACAGGATTTAGAATTGCAGGTGATTCTTCAACAGTATACTTAACCGATGCTCCAATCATTGGTACAGGACTGAATCAGGTTTCCAATGCTGCAGATGCATCACAAATCTTCTTACGTAGACCACAATCTCTTGATATTGAGAAGGGTATTCTTTCTTTAGTTAAGATCGATGCAAACGGTAATCGTGTGGTTGTTGCAAAAGAAGCAGGAACTATTGATTATAAGAAAGGTGAAGTCATTCTTAACACTGTGAATATTGTTGAAACAGATGCACCAAACAATATTATTGAGATTCAAGCATATCCAGAATCGAATGATGTTGTTGGACTCAAAGATCTATATTTGAGTTTTAGTGTTTCCAATAGTACAATAAATATGGTTAAAGATGTCATTGCATCTGGTGAAGATATTTCTGGCGTGTCTTTCACAAGAGATTACTATACTTCAAGTTACTCAAACGGAGATCTAGAGAGGAAATAAAATATGTCGCATTTTGAGAAGAGAGTGCAACTCAATAAAATTATTGAGAGCCAACTTCCAGAATTTTTAGTTGCAGATTTTCCAAAAGCTGTTGAATTTTTCAGACAGTACTACCTGTCTTTGGAGCATCAGGGTGGTAATGTAGATCTCGTTGATAATCTAGATCGCTATATCAAGTTGGATAACCTCATTCCAGAGGTTGTTGTAGGACAGGTATCTCTTACTTCTCCCGTATCAAGTTCTGATACGACTATTAGTGTTACCTCAACAAAAGGATTTCCAGAGGAGTATGGTCTCATCCAGATCAATGATGAGATTATTACCTATACTGGAATCACCGACACTACATTCACAGGTTGTGTTCGTGGATTTAGTGGTATTACTGGATATGATGTTGGTATCTCCAGCGTATTCAGCAATGTAAACAAGCAAAATATTATTTTTTCTCAATCTTCTGCAGCAGATCATACACAAACTGCAGTTGTAAAGAACTTAAGTGTTCTTTTCTTACAGGAGTTCTATAAGAAATTAAAGAGAACCTTTACTCCAGGACTGGAAGAGTATGACTTCGTTTCCGATCTTAACGTAGGAAACTTCGTCAAACACGCAAGAAACTTCTATCAGTCTAAAGGTATTGCAGAGTCGATTAGAATCCTCTTCAAGGTCCTCTACGGCGTCAATGCTGAAGTATTAGACCTGGAAAGCAGACTGATCAAACCATCTTCTGCAGAGTATATCAGAAGAGAAGTTGTTGTAGCACAAAATATTTCTGGCAATCCATTTGCATTAGAAGGTCAGACCATTTACAAATCCAATGATCTGAATACTAATGCATCTATTTCTGATGTTGAAATCTTCACAAGAGATAATCAGACTTACTATAGACTTGGTATATTTGTAGGATTTAATGATAGAGATCTTGTAGAAGGTATTTTTACAATTCCTGGAGCATCTAGATCTCTGGAACCAGTTGAAGTAAATGATTCTGTCATTAGTGTTGACTCAACAATTGGATTTGGTCAGACTGGTACTATCATATCTGGCAACAACAAAATTGACTATACCTCGAAGAGTATCAATCAATTCTATGGATGTACTGGCGTTACCAGCAGAATTGAACTCGGAGATCTTGTAAGAGCAGATGAAACAGTCTTTGGATATGAGAATGGTGATACTGAAAAGAGATGTGATTTAAGAATTACTGGTGTTCTCTCCAATTTCAAGGCACTTTCTGATATTCCTCTTATGGAAGAGGATGAAGTCATTTATTCAAGAAATGTTGGAGAAGTCATTGACAACCCAATCAGTGATAGAACTTACAAAGAGATCTTTGCAAACTCCTGGATCTATAACACTAGTGCAAGATTCAAGGTAGAATCTATTTCCTCATCAGTATTCACACTTGCTTCTAGCATCGATAAGTCCAGTCTAAAGGTTGGAGACTTTGTTGAGGTACTAGTTGGTAATAGCAATACAGTCGTAGTACCTAATCCCGGTGCATCAAATTCTTCTTTTGCACAAGTTTCAAATATAAGTCCATCAACAAGAGAAGTTACTCTTTCTAATACTGGATCATTTACACCATCACCAAATGTTGAGTATAGTATTAGAAGAAAGGTTGTAAAATCAAAGAGTTCTAATGTAATCATTTCGGTCGGAAATGATGTTTATATTGCCAATACTCTGAATGTCTACACTGATGATTCTAGTGAGTATGGATATGTTGCATCAAATTCACTGCCTGGATACAGTATTGTAGATAATATTATCGAATCCAATTTACCAAATGGATTCATTACTACCATTTCAAATAATAATGTACAAGGTCTTGGTGACTACAGTACATTCTTGAAGACTTATGGAAGCATTAAATTTCCACAACCAACTAACTTAAGGAATGGTGATGAAATTGTATATACTGCTCAAAGTCCTCTTATTGGATTAGAGTCTGGTGAATCATACTTTGTTAAGATTGTTGCATCAAATGAAATTAGATTATTCACATCAAAGTCTCAACTTGCAAGTAATGCGGACTTTATTAGATTTAATCCAAACTTTGGACCAGGAGCACACAATTTTACATTAAAGCGTCACGAAAATAGAACTCTTTCTGGTAAGAGAATTGTCAGAAAGTTCCCTCTTATCCAATCCTTTGACAAGAAAGGTAGTGATAATCGCTCAAGTTCTAATGTTGGAATCTTGATCGATGGTGTTGAGATTGTAAGTCCAGAGTCTCAAGATAAGATTTACTATGGACCACTCAAAGAATTTGAAGTTCTCAATGGAGGTAAGGGATATGATGTAATCAATCCTCCAGTACTTTCCATTGAAGATATTGCTAAAGATCCAAAGATTGGTATTCCAACAGGAACTGGTGCTAAAGTCGAACCTGTTGTTATTGGTAGTGTACAGCAGGTTATTGTTGATCCTCAAGACTTTGACTTTGATGAAATTTTATCAGTATCTCTGACTGGTGGAAATGGATCTGGTTGTTCACTGGAACCAGTTGTTGGGCAAAGATTCCGCGAAATGTCATTCGATAGTCGTAGACTGTCTCTCGGTGGTGGTATTGATATTTCAAATGAGACTATTACATTCTTACAACCTCATAGTCTTACCGATGGTCAGCATGTTATTTACAATCAAAATGGTAATGATCCAATTTCTATTGGTGCTGCCTATGACCCAACAAATGCAGTAACGGGATCTTTGGTTAGTGGTGATGAATATGTTGTTAGATTCGTAAACACCAGCACAATCAGACTGTTTAAGAATGATGCTGATGCTTTTACTGGAACCACAGGTATTAACACTATTGGTCTTTCAACAGCAACAACTGCTAGTGGAATCCATAAGTTTAGAACTTTATCTCAAAATAATTTGAGAAGTATAAAGGTTCTTAATTCTGGATCTGGATATTCTTATAGAAAACTTAGAGTAAAATCTTCAGGAATTTCGACCGAATATAATACAATTAACTTTAAGAACCACGGATTTGAGACAGGTGAGATTGTAACATATGAATCAACTGGAAATTCAATTGTTGGTTTATCTTCTCTGAATCAGTATTCAGTTCAAAAGTTAACTTCAGATAGTTTTAGAGTTGTAAATGTTGGTGTTGCTGGTACATTTGCAGATGACCTGAATAAATCAAAGTATGCAAGATTTGATTCTGTTGGAAGTGGTTATCATATTTTCCAATATCCTCCAATTAAGGTTACTGCAAATGTCTCTTTTGGATCTACAATAGGAAGTTTCGTATTCACACCTACTATTACTGGTGAGATTGTTGACGCATATCTCTATGAATCTGGAACCGGATATGGTTCTACAGTATTCAATCTACACAAAAAACCAAGAGTTACTGTTAGTGAAGGTAAGAATGCTCAACTCAATCCTATCATTTCAAATGGTAGAATTGTTGCTGTTCAGGTATTGAATAAAGGATCTGATTATATTTCAACTCCAGAACTTGTTATTGAAGATTCTTCTGGTGGAACTGGAGCAATCTTGAGACCAGTAATTGTAAACAATAAAGTAGATGATGTTATAGTAATTAATCCAGGTATTGGATATGGTGAATCTACAACTACAATATATGTTGATTCTAGAGGATCTGGTGCAATCTTTGATACCAGAGTTAGAGATCTCACTGTAAATGATGCTTACAGATTTGGTAAAATTTCAGAAACCAGATCGAGTAAAATCTATTCAAGTCTTTATAAAGATGAGAAGCAAGACTCCTTGGTATATGGAATGTATGGATATTCCGAAGATCTTGCTTCTAATTTCGAAGGATTAACAGGAGCACACTCTCCTATTATTGGTTGGGCATATGACGGTAATCCAATCTATGGTCCGTTTGGATATCAACAATCTGATAATATTCAGTCTGGTATCATTAGAGTAAGACCTGGATATGAATTAAATTCTAGTGCTGTAGTCAACAGACCACCAGATTATGATGCTGGATTCTTCATTGAAGATTATCAGTTTACAGATACTGGTGATCTTGACGTACATAATGGAAGATTCTGTAAGACACCAGAATTTCCAAATGGAATTTATGCATACTTTGCAGGTGTTACAACAAGTACTATTTCTCCAGATTTTGTTCCTTCATATCCATACTTCGTTGGAAATAAGTTTAAGTCTGAAGTTATCCAAGAAAATCTTATTTTAGATCAAGAATTTGATTTCAATGGACAAAATCTTGTTCGTAATACATTCCCATATAAAGTCAATGATCCAAATGCTGATTATGACTTTATCAATGAGTCATATGAAATCTTAGATCAACAGTCAGTTGTTGAATCAGTTACTTTAGGTGATGTTGATGATATTCAAGTAATTGATGGTGGTGTGGGATATTCTATTGGTGATAGAGTAAACTTTGACTTTGAAGGTACAAATGGATCTGGATTGAGAGGAGAAGTTCAAGAACTTAAAGGTGCTGGAATCTCTTCAATTACCACAGAATTAGAAGCAAATACAAACTGCGTCTTTGTTTGGGATAATGACAATCAAGTCTCCGCATACACTCGCTTTGGATTTGATTTAAACAATAATGATACTGTACTGGTAAGTGGTCTTTCAACTTCAGTACCATTCCTTGCAGGATCCAAGAGAATTGGATTTACCACAGAGTCTGTAAGTCTTGGTGGAACAATGACTAGTTACACCGGTTTTCCTGGTGGAAAGTCTGAAGATATTTTTGTTTCTTCAAGATTTAGAACGGTATCTATTGGAAATTCTTTGACAATTGTTTCTTCTAGTGGTGAAGAAGTTGTAAAAGTTCTCAATGATTTTGAGAATGGTGTATTGAGAGTTAAGAGATTCAATAGTGCTGGTGCAGCACACTCCTTTGGAAGTGCGTTGAATCTTTCTTCGGATAGAGTTAAACTGCCAGTAAAGACTACTAAATTTGATTCTCAAAGAGATAAGTTAGTATTCTTTAATGCAGCAAAATCTGTAGGTATTGGAACTACAATTGGTGCAGCAGTAAATAAGACAATTCAAATTGGTGTTACCACATCAAATGTCTCTGTTCCTTGCAGATCGATCTATCTTCCAAATCACGGATTTAAAACTGGAGAAAGACTGACATTTACCAAGACTACCACTGCAGGTGTAGACTCACTGATTGTTGGTAATGATACAACAAATCAAAATACTTTCTTCATTCCAGATACCAACACATTAACTTCTGAAGTTTATGCAATCAATAAGGGTAAAAATTATATTGGTCTGACTACACAAGTCGGTCTTACTACATCCACAGAAGGTCTTTTCTTCTATAGTGATGGATCTGATAATGCAGAGTATCTGTTGCAAACAAATAAGAATCAAGTTCTTGGAAATGTTGATAGAATAACCACTATTGTTAGTACTTCTGCAACACATGGTCTCCAAAATAGAGACGTTATTAAACTGAATGTTGTACCAAACACCGTTGTAGGTTTTGGAACCACTGCTGCATTGAGCATAAAACTCAATTCTAATGATAAGAAAATTCTCGTCAATCCTCTGGGAATCAATTCAACTGCTATCAGTATTGCCGATGGTTCGTTTACCTATGCAAATCACGGATATGAGACAGGTGACAAAGTATTCTACGAGAGCACCCAGATTGCCTCTGGATTGTCTACTGGAACTTATTATGTAATCAAGGATAGTATTAATAAGTTCAGACTTGCAGAGACTCTATATGAGTCACGTCCTGCGACCGAAAAGGCAGTTACCATTACAGCAACTGGTGGTGTAAATCATTATATCTCGGGCATTAATCCAAAGATTACTGTTGTAAGAAATAGCGATCTTCAGTTCAATCTCCAAGATCCTTCTTTGAGAGGATATCAGTTAAAGATCTACACAGATAAAGAATTCACTAATGAGTATATTAGTTCTGGAGATAGTAGAGACTTCAATGTAGTTGGTCTTGGTAGTGTAGGATTTGGAACTGCTTCAAATGCAACTTTAACCCTCAAGCACTCCACGAACGTACCATCAAAACTCTATTATGCATTAGAGAAAGGTGGATACATTAGCACTGCAGATACTGATGTTACAGACTATTCTGAAATTAGATATGAGAATAGTGAATACAACGGAACTTATTCTGTATTCGGCATTTCAACTACTACGAACACACAGTTTAAGATTTCTCCTTTCAGATATCCAAGTGTTCTTTCTTATACTGATGATGATTGCGATTCTCTCGAATATACCACAAGATCTGCAAATGCACTCAATGGAAGCATTGCAAAAGTAAAAATCATTTCTAAAGGATTCAACTTTGATAAACTTCCCAAGTTTGATGGTGTTACATCGACTAACGGAATCAACGCAAATATTATTGGCGTTTCTACTTCGATCGGTAGAATCAATAAAGTTAGATTCCGTGACATTGGATTTGATTATCCTTCAGATAAGACTTTACGTCCTGAAGCATTCGTCCCACCAATTATCAGACTTGATAATTTAGATACTATTCAGGAAATTGATATTGAGTATGCTGGTGCAAGATACTTGAGTGATCCAGATCTTCTCCTCTGGAATGATACTAAAAATGAAGTTGTAGATTCTACGACTCTGATTGCAAAGGCACCAAATGGATCAATTTCTGAAGTCGAACAACTGGCACCAATATTTGGTCTGGATTCGGAACCACATAGAATTATTGCTGTCAACAATTCTAACGGTGTTGGTATTGTCTCTATGGTTAGTGGACCAACAGGTATTGCAACCTGCGTCCTGAAGACACCTATTCTTGGTTATACTTCACCTCCATTTGCAGTTAATGATAGAGTATTTGTTGAAGGAATTGAGATGTCATCCCCAGATGGATCTGGATTCAATTCTAGTGACTACAACTATCAACTCTTCAAGGTAACTCAATTTGCAAACACTAGCCCAGCATCACTGACATTTGAACTTGTTGATGATGCAGGAGTTGGTCTCACAACAAATGCTGGTATTGCAAAGACTTATCAGTCTGGTTATGCAACCATTATTAATGAGGCAAACTATCCAGTAATCAAGATTAAGCAGAAGAGAGGAACATTCTCCAATAATGAGAGATTGTTTGTTAATAGAAATTCAACTGGGTTCCAATCTCAAGATGTATTTGTATCTCTGGTAAGAGATGATTACATTAAAGTTACTGGCAGATTTGATCTGCGTAAAGGTGATAAAGTTAAGGGAACTATCAGTGGTGTAATTGCTGAAGTAACCAGTGTTGATAGAAAGAGAGCAAAGTTTGAAGTTGACTATTCTTCAAGACTTGATCTTGGATGGAATGATGATATTGGTAAGATTAGTGAAGATTATCAGGTAACTCCAGATAATGACTATTATCAGAATCTTTCATACTCTATCAAGAGTCCAATCACTTGGAATGAACTTTCCACACCAGTAAACAGCATTGTTCACCCAGCAGGTCTTAAGAACTTTGCAGATGTTGGAGTTACTTCCGAAGCATCTAGTGGTGTTGGTCTCGGTGGATCTACAACTTCTATTGTTATTTTGGATGTTGTAAATGAAAGAAGAGTTGACATTATCAACAACTTTGATAATACAGTAGATGTTGATCCAAGGATTAGTCCAGTAAGCGGACTTACACAGTCTAACGCTCTCCAAATTCAAAATAGAAAATTAACTGACTATCTTGAGTGTAGAACTAACAGAGTTCTTATTCACGACGATATTAGCACCAAATTCTCTAGCAGGGGATTCAAGGATACCTTTGTTGAAATTGAAGAGATTGATTTTGTTGACAATCATGTAAGATATGTTGTACAGATTGTTGATCCAGATACTTCTGATGTTCAACTTTCTGAACTCGTAGTACAAGCGTCTACAGATGAGATATTTGTATTTGAAAAGTATACTACATTCTCCGATAGAAAACTTGGAGACTTTAGTGCTACTATCGATGGTGAAAGAAAGACCCTTGTCTTCACTCCAACCGATCCTTTCGAAACTGATCATGATATTAAAGTTTTGAAGAAAACCTATCTGTATCAAGCACTTCCTCCCGGAAATTCTGGTATAGGTACACAGACAATTGGATCTGTAGATTTGGTAAGTTCTTTTGTTGGTCTCTCTAGTGTTCCTGGAGGAAACTCTATCGGAACTTTGGCAGAGTTTACTGATACTGATTTTAATGGATTATTTGCAAATGTCGAAATCACTAACAGATTTACTGGCGAAACAAATTATGTTGAAGCAGCAATCGACTTTGATGGAACAGATACTTATGTAAGCGAATACTATTTTGATCACGTAAGTCAGTCTTACAGTGCATCATCTGTTGGACTTGTAAGTGCAATCTACGATTCTGCTTCTGGTATTGTTTCCGTAAGAGGTCGCAACTTTAGTGATATTGATGCGTTCGACTACAGAACACATATTGTTGGATTTGGCAACACTACTTCTGGAATTGGAACATATAGATTCCTTCTGAACAATCAACCAACAGGAAGTGAAAGAAGTGCAAGATTGGAATCTGTTATTGGATTTGGTACAGACGTTGTAAGAGCAGGAACATTTGATATCAATACTATTGCTTCTTCCGCATCTATTGTTCGTGTTTCTGCTGGAGCAACTTCAGCAATACATCAAGTTACTATTCTTGCTAACAACAAAGATCTTGATGTAACGGTTACACCTGGACCATTTGCTCCTGTAAACAATGTGACTGGTCTTGGAACTTTTGGTGGAGAAGTTGTGGGAACAAACTTCCACTTGAATTTCTACCCAGATGCTCCATTCAATGTTGAACTTCAGTCCTTTAATGAAGTATTCTACAGAGAAATGGATTTTGACAACCAAGCAAATCCACTTTCATATGGTCCAACCAATCAACTTCTCTTCCTCTCTGCTTTCGATGGACTGAATGGATTGAGAGCAAATAGAGTCAACTTCCCACTAACCCACGAAGGAAAACCAATCTATGTCAAGAAGTTTGATCCAACTGATACTACTAAACTGAATTATGCAACTGGCGTGTTCACAATGCCAGACCACTTCTTTAATACAGGAGAAGAGGTTCTTTATCATCCAGTTTCTACATTCATTGGAGTCGGTCAAACTTCAATGGGAATTGGTGCAACTTCAAACTACCTTGGTATTGTTACTGACAAATTACCAGAGAAAGTCTATCCAATTGCACTGACCCCAGATACATTTAAGTTAGCAACAACACCAGATTTCGCAAGGGCAGGTGTATCAGTTACATTTACTGATGCTGGTCTTGGAAATGCTCACGAACTTGAATTCACCAAGAAGTTGAGTAAAACTGTTATTGCTATTGATGGTATCGTACAGCAACCCATCACATTCACACCAGTTAATCATAAACTTGACTTCAACGGTCATTATCTGTCTGGTGGAATTTCTGCTGGTATCTCTACTTTTAATATCAGTGGAATCTCTTCAGTTCAACCAAGAGATTTGCTGAAGATTGATAGTGAATATATGAAAGTTATTGAAGTTGGTTTCAGTACCAACGTTGGTGGTGAAATTCTTGGTCCTATCAATGGTCTTATCGCTGCTGGCGCTGCTGCAACATTCCCAACTGTTTCTGTTGAGAGAGGATCTGTTGGAACAGCAGCAACTACACATACAGATGGAACTACTGTACAAGTTTACAGAGGTGCAATCAACATTGTTAAGAATGAGGTATTCTTCATTGAACCTCCTAAAGGAAACAATAGAGCACGCAGAAATGAGAGTAATCTTCCATATGTAACTGCACAGTTCTCTGGAAGAACTTTCTTGAGATCTAACTATGATACCAATATGGTATTTGATGATATTTCTGACCAGTTCACTGGAATTGGAAAAACATACTCACTCAAAGTTGGTGGTGCAGATACAACAGGTGTAGAACCTGGTAATGGCATTCTGTTTATTAATGGTGTATTCCAAACACCCTCTACAGACAATAATGCTGGAAACAACTACGAAATTGAAAGAAATACTACATCAGGTATTACTAGCGTAGTATACACCGGGATTACCTCTGTCGATGGATCCTATATTCAGTCGGAATTTGATATCAACCAGAACCAACTCCCAAGAGGTGGTCTGATTGTTTCCTTGGGTTCAACACCTGGTCTTGGTTATGCACCTCTTGTTGGTGCAAAAGTTAAGGCAGAAAAGAACTCTATTGGAGAAATCACTAATATCATTGGAATCAATACATATACATCTTCAGTTTCTATCAGCACCGCACTTTATAATGAAGTAACAGGAATTCTAGAAATTGAAACCAGTGATTCTCACAATTTGCGTGGTGGTGACAGAGTAAAACTTGCAAATCTTGAGTTTAGTTGTTCTTCTGCTCACGCAGGGGTAACAACAACAATCTTCCCAGATTATGATTATGCTCTGGATGTAGAGAACGTAATTTCAGCAACTGAAGTTGCAATTAACGTTGGTCCAAGCACTATCGCACACACATATGAAACAGGTGGAACCGTTGCGAGATTCTTTGATCTCAACTTTGGATCGGGTTATAGAGGACCAATTTCTATTGGTGTTACTGACCTTGCATACGAGCATAAGTTTGTAAGATCTGCTACTAATAGCATTACTGCAAGCACTGGAGGACCATTCACACCAACTAAAGCGAAGTTTACTTCACATACTGGTGTTCTTCAACTGACAATTCCAAATCACGGTCTGACCACTAGTGATACGATTGGAATTGCTACTGATGGTTTGATATTCACTTGCTCTGATGATGATTTCTTCACGGAGCAACCATATCCAAGATCAACTGATCCTGCTGCAGGGGCAACACTTGGAATCACCACATTCACCACAAATACAATCAGTGTTGGTGTTGGATCTGCTGGTGGTGCTGGAACTGGTGCAGTAGTTCAAGCAACTGTTGGTGCTGGTGGAACATTAGCATTCTCAATCACCAATGCAGGTCAAGGATATGTAAATCCATCAATTATTATTCCAGAACCAAATTATGAGAATATGGAAATTGTTGGTGTATCAAGACTTGGTGTTGGTGCAACAACTGAAGTTGGAAAAAATCTTCTCCTAAACCTGACGGTAGGTTCCGCAAACACAAGTGTAGGTATTGGATCTACATTATTCCTGATTGATTCCTTCAAGATTTCAAGATCTGGATATGCATTCCAACCTGGTGATGTTATGAAAGTCGTAGGTCTTGTAACTGCAAAAGACTTTGCAGCACCTATTGCTGATTTCCAACTTGAAGTTGTTGAAACCTTTACCGATAGATTTGCTTCCTGGTCTTTCGGTCAAATGGATTATATTGATAGTATCTTTGGTTATCAGAATGGAACAAGAAAGAGATTCCCACTCTACTACAATGGTGAGTTGTTAAGTTTTGAGTTGGATCCAAACAATCCACTTTCATCTGCTATCGATTTGGATTCCGTTCTCGTTATCTTTGTCAACGGTGTTCTTCAGACCCCTGGTTATGCATATCAGTTTACTGGAGGAACTTCATTCTTGTTTACTGAAGCACCAAAAGTAAATGATAAGGTTGATATCTTCTTCTATCTTGGTCAAGATGGTGTGGACGTTCTTCAGGTTGAAACTACAGAAACAATTAAGGTTGGTGATAATGTTTTCGTAAGAAAACATCCATCATTCGAATCGACCGAAAATCAACTTCGTGAAAGATCTATTACAGAAATCACTGGATCTGATGTCGTTGAAACCGATGTATATACTGGTCCAGGTGTAGATGACACTATCTTCAGACCATTTGATTGGATTAAACAGAAGAAAGACATTTATGTTAAGGGTGACATTATTAGTAAAGTAAGACCTGTATTAGAGACCAAAGTATTCCCAACTGCAAGAATCATTGGTGATGTAACTTCTAATTCTTCAGAGATCTTTGTTGATAACGCACAGTTCTTCGATTATGATGAAATTATTCTTGATCTGAATCAGAATACATTCACATTTGACGCATTTATGATGGATTCCAATGAACCCGTTTCTGCAGCATTTACTTCCACCGTTTCTATTGCAGGTACAGTTTCAGCAGTAACCATTGATAATGTTGGTGCTGGATATACAACTTCTACAATTGATATTAGATTCTCTGCACCTAAAGAAGTTGGTGTTGGTGTTGGAACCACCGCAACTGCAACTGCAACCATTACAAATGGTCAAGTTTCTGCAGTTACAATCACCAATCCTGGTTTCGGATATACAAATACAAATCCACCAAGAATTATTGCTGAACTTCCTGTTCCAACTTATGAAACCATTACTACTGTACAAAACGTACAAGGATTTAGTGGAATCATTACTGGAATTAGCACAACAACAGGAACTGGTGGACATCCACTTGCATTGAAGTTTAACTTCCGCGCAATGAAGGATTATGGTGAGAATGGTGAAGCAAATGTTGCTTCGGATGCATTAGATCTGTTGGCAGGATATCCTGTTATGATCTACGATACCACCGTTGGAAATGGTGTTACTTCTGTAAACAGCAGCGATTCTGCAGTTGTTGGTATTGGAACAACCTTCCTCGACAACGTTTATGTTGTAAGTTCTATAACAAGTCTCGCATCAAATGCAGAAATCATTTGTAATGTCCACTCAAATAGTTCTGTAATTGGAATCCTTGAAAGTGGCAATTTCGATGATCTTCAGGCAGGACTAACAACTTCACTTGGTTATCTCTCCTGGGGCAGAATATACAATTATGATAACAGATCTAATGGAATTTCTATTGGAGTTACTGGTTTGACTGTCGATGCAGGATTGTCAACTTTCCCAACTATTCAAAGAAGAGGAAACTTTGGTGAAGGTAAGACTGGAGCAGTGCGTTCCAGAAAACCACGCGCCGATGGTGTAAGTCTCGAAGCGGACAACTCTCTGCCATTCTACATTCAATAATCTCCTATAAATATATAAAAAACGATAACGATGTCAGCAATTGTTACTGATCAATTTAGAATTCTGAATGCCAGCAATTTTGTTGAGTCAGTAGAAAATTCTTCTAACTCATATTATATCACTGTAGGTCTACCAAACCCAACCATTGTTGGTTATGGTAGGACAGTTGCTTGGAATACAAACCCACCAGCGCCTATTGATAGCATTGCCTATAATAGTCACGCTGGTGATGTTGTATTGTATGGTAAGAAGATCACTTCTGCTAATGTTAGAAGATTAGTTAGAAGAATTGATTGGGTTGCTGGAAGTAGATATGAAATGTATCGCGATGATTATAGCATTACAAATCCTGCCCCCATAACGAACGCATCTCGTCTTTATGATGCAAATTACTATGTAATGAATGAGGATTACAGGGTTTATATTTGCATTGAGAATGGATCTAGTGGGGATAATCCAAAAGGCAATGTATCTCAAGATCAACCAAAGTTCACTGATCTAGAACCAACTAGAGCAGGTGACAGTGGAGATGGGTATATTTGGAAGTACTTATTTACTATCTCTCCAAGTGATATTATCAAATTTGACTCTACCGAATATATTACAGTTCCAAATAACTGGGAAACAAGTTCGGATGCTCAAATAAGATCTATCAGAGAATCTGCAGATTCTAGCATCAACGAAAACCAAATCAAAACTGTTTATATTGAAAAGTCTGGTTCCAACTATGCAAATGGTTTGGGACAAGAAATGAATATCATTGGTGATGGTTCTGGAGGAAAGGTTAGAGTTGACGTTGAAGGTGGAAAGATTACAAACACTGTAGTTACTACTGGTGGTAAGGGATATAGTTATGCTCTTGTTGATTTGGGTTCTATTAACTCAAATACGACAGGAACTAGTGCGAAGTTAGTACCAGTGATCCCACCATCAAAGGGACACGGTTTTGACGTATATACTGAACTGGGAA
>Ga0255751_10003198_pt1 | contig 15069 bp, 25 predicted proteins | sample 071ome_20_FD_179951 | JGI IMG/M metagenome (GOLD analysis project Ga0255751, IMG submission 179951) | Coastal salt marsh microbial communities from the Groves Creek Marsh, Skidaway Island, Georgia - 071412BT metaG (version 2) | ecosystem: Environmental > Aquatic > Marine > Intertidal zone >...
CTTCTGTGGTAGAATCTGACTAACCCTTCGGGGTTTTCTGGGGAATTAGCTCAGTTGGTAGAGCGCCTGCTTTGCAAGCAGGATGTCAGCGGTTCGAGTCCGCTATTCTCCATTCTAAATACAAATAAAACACAATGGCTGTTTTAAGAAGTACTTCTCCAGGACAACTTGGAAAGTACGTTGTGCCCACAATAGAAATAATTAATAGTGGTTCTGTTAGTACCGCATCAAAAACTTATAGGTTAAAAAAAGGCAAATTCAATGATGATGCTATAAAAAAATTTGCTGAACTTGGAATGAAAGGTTCTTCCTTTCAAAAAGAAGCCCTTGATATTCCACTAGAAACTACAGATTCAAAAGTAAAAACAATTACAATAGGTTCTTTAAACAAACCTAATGTGAAGTACAATCTTGGTGATATGGCAGAGGGTGTAGTCGGTGCTGCTATTACTGCTAGATTCATTTACAAAAATAGAAATATAAATTCCCGTTTAGTGTTTGGTGTTTTAAGGGCACTTGCTAAATCGGGAACAACAAACTATCCAGGAAAAAAAGGAAAACAGGTAGAAAGAACATTTAAATCTGCTAATGAAAATCCAAAGATAATGGATGATGTTAGATGCTTTATTTCTTTGGCAGAAGTAAATATGATGGCTTTACTTGCAAAAAATAATGAAACAATGTTAAAGGAATATGTTGATTCTGCTGTAAAGTATGCTAACAGTAATAATGTGAAGAAGTGGGCAAAACTTGTATATGAAAATAATAGGTATGATAAGATAGAAGTATTATCTGATGGACTCGGAGGACAAAAAACTACAAAGGTTGATGTCTCTGTTAAAATTACTAATGATAAAGGCGAATTGATGCCTGTAGATATTTTAGTTTCTTTAAAGGCAGGAGATGTTAAACAATTCGGACAAGTATCTGGTGCCGAATTTGAAAAACAAGAGGAACTTTGGGAGCAACTATTCGGATATAAGAGTAACATTCGTTCTCTTAAAAACAAGTATGATAAACTAATGTTTACTGATAAGAAACCGGATGAAGCAGTATTTTTGGTTTATTCTACTGTCACTAAATTACTTGCAAGAGATTTGAGAAGCAATCCTGATAAAGTATTGCAGTCACTATCAAAAGCAATTAACTATTTTGCTACTTTAAACGAAGAGAATGTAACTCTTGTCCAAGTTGGTGGCGGTAAAGCAAAAGTTTATAAGTTTGATGATATTTACAATGCAATATCGGGAAGAGAATATACTGTAGAGATAAAAACGGGAGCAAGTGGATTGCCTACAATTATTATTAAGAGTGGTAGGGATTCTCTAATTCAATTTAGAGTAAAGCAAGAGTTTAAGAGTGATGGAAGTCCATACATAAGAAACTACATTGAAAAATTATCTCTTCTTGGTGATTTGTTAGCAGAATCATTGTAATAAATATAGTATAAGGACTAACAATATAGATGAAAAGTTTTTTCCAATTTTTAAGTGAGGCACAATCGCAGGCAAGTATGCAGGCGAGGAAGTTAAACCTTAAGAGTGATGGCCACGGGGGATGGTTAGATTCTCGTGGTAACTTCGTGGCAACCACTGAAGCTGGGAAACTTGTCTTTGTTGATAAGAAAGGCAAAAAGAAAGAAGAAGAACCTGGAAAGAAACCTGCTGCAGCAAAACCACAAGCAGCAGAACCAGAAAAACCAAAAGCAGCACCAGAAGAAAAACCAAAAGCAAAAGCAGCACCTGAAGCCCCAGAGGCAGAAGGTGAGGTATCTGATACTCTGACTGTTGCGTTTGGACGTTTTAATCCACCAACAGTTGGACATGAGAAACTTCTGAAGGCAGCACAGAAAGCGTCTGAGGGCGGAGACTTAAAAATTTATCCTTCAAGAACTCAAGATCCTAAGAAGAATCCATTGGATCCTGACATGAAAATTTCGTATATGAAGAAGATGTTCCCTGACTTTGATGAGAACATTATTAATGATGCTGAAATGAAATCAATCTTTAACGTATTGATTGCTGCTAGTGAAGCTGGATATGAAAGCGTTAATATTGTTGTAGGTTCCGATAGACAAGCAGAGTTTGAGAACCTTGCACAGAAGTATAATGGTGAATTGTATGACTTTGACTTGATTCGTGTTATCTCTGCTGGCGTAAGAGATGCTGATGCTGAAGGTGTAGAAGGTATGTCTGCATCCAAGATGAGAAAGGCTGTTATGGATGATGACTATGAATCATTCCGTAAAGGAACACCAAAGTCATTGGATGATGGAGATACAAGAGCACTCTTTGATGCAGTCCGTCAAGGAATGGGTTCCAAGAAAAAGAAAAAAGAAGTTACCGAACTTTGGCAGATTGCACCTAAGTGTGATCCAAGAGGACTTCGTGAGCAATACGTCAATGGATTCATTTATAGAATTGGAGATATTGTAGAGAACTTAAATACTGGACTGATTGGTGAGATTATTCGTAGAGGAACCAATCATCTTATTTGTGTCACAGAAGAGAACTACATGTTCAAATCATGGATTCGTGACGTTATGGAATATACTGAGCGTAAAATGGAACGTCGTATGAGAGTTCCTGGAAAACCAAATACCTTAGAAGGAACTGGTGGATATTTCAAGAATGCTGCAGCACTTACTCCTGGATTTGAAAAAGGAGACAAGACAAATCTTCAAACAGGAGCCAAACCTTATAAAGGGGTTAATATAAAGGAATTCATAAATAAGTATAAGGTTAAAAAGTAAGTAGTATTAACATGTCTGGAATTGCTCCTAATCCTTTGAATGCTATTTCGAAGGTATATTTAGATCAAGTTGCTGAGGCAAAAGTTGAGCCTCCTAAAGAGAAGTTGAAGACTGATAGAAATATGTTCAACATCCCTAAGGATGAGCAGGAGGCAGCAAAAGAAAGACTGCTTGCTAAGAGCGCGGCAAAGAGAAAGGCAGCAATGGAAGCACTTGATCCAGTAGGACAAGAGGATGCAGACATTGATAATGATGGTGACACAGATAAGTCAGACAAGTATCTTCACAAGCGTCGCAAGGCTATCGGCAAGGCGATGAAGAAGAGAATGAAAGAAGAGAAAGAACTTGCTGAAGTTACAAAAATGGGAGTTCATGCTCCTCATGAGGTTCCAGATAAGAATCTCAAAGGAATGGTAAAGAAAGCAGTCAAGAGAATTGATGCTGACAACGATGGTGATGTAGATAAGGACGATCCCAAAGAAACAGGAATGGGTGAGTTTGTTCCTTCTCCTGATGGTAAGAAGAAGATTAGAACTTCAGTTCGCACAGAAAGTTTCTCAAATTGGAGAACTGATTTAACTGAAGTAATGGATGATGATATTGATTCCAAACCAATCAAAGAGAAGAAAGTAAACAATAAAATCAAAATCAATCCTACTCTGGGCGAAGCACTTGAGGAAATTGGTGCAACCTTGATTGAAATGGTTGAGGTTGATGAGTTTGATTTTGTTGTTGAAAGTGTATATGATGAACTTCTTGAGGAAGGTTACTCTGAAGACGAAGTTGAGTTTGGTATTGAGACTGCACTGACTACTTTAGATGAGGGATATTATGATTCTGCAGTAGCAGCATCAAAAGCAAAGGCTAAAGAAGCACCCGCTCCCAAGAAGTCTATGAAAGATAGACTGAAGTCTGCTGCTAAGAAAGCAATTGTTGGTGGTGCTCGGACTGTTGGTAAAGCAGTTAGAGCAGGAGCAGCGGTAGCCGCAACACCTGAAAGAGCAAAAAGAAAAGCAAGTTCCATTGCAGATAGAGTCAAGAAGGCTGCTAAGGCAGGTTATGCTGCTGGTAGAGGTCCTGTTGAACCAAAGTCAACTTATAGAGGCGCTGGTGTAGGGCGTAAAGAAAAGATTGGTGAAGAAACTGAGATTGAAGAAGGAATTGGAATGACTATGGCTAAGGCAGTAGGAAATCCTCCTGCTCTCAGCAAAAGAATGAAACTGAAGCAAGCACTTCTGAATAGAGAAATTAGAAAGAATGCCGCTGAAAATAAGAAAAAGTCTTACAGTGGTAAAGCTGCTACCAATGAAGAAGTTTCAATTGATGAGAATGTAGGAACTGGTAAAGCAAAGAGAGCAAAGTTTGGTGGTGTTGCTCAAAAAGTTGGCAAGTCTGAAGTTGTCACCAACAAAGAGAAGGGTGCTGCATTAGAGAAGCATTTTGCTGCTAAGAAGGCAGCACAAAAGAAAGCTGGCGAAGATGCACACAAAGCAGCATCTGCAAAGGGATTGAGTCCTGCTGAAGCAGAGATGCGTAGAAAGGCAGCAGAAAGAAAGGCAGCCAGAATGCGTAAAGAAGAAGTTGAGCAACTTGATGAGAAAGCACTCTCTAAAGCACAACAACGCTTTATGGGAATGGTTTATGCAACTAAGAAAGGAAAGATGGCAGCACCATCACCTGAAGTTGCAAAAGCAGCTGCTTCAATGACTGGAAAGGAAGCAAAAGACTTTGCTAAAACCAAGCACAAAGGACTTCCTGAAAAGAAAGAAGTAAAAGAGGGTGCAACTGAAATGCCAATGTCTCCTGAAGAACTTGCTCTTCAGAAGAAAAAAACTAAAATTGACTTAATGATTTCTAAGAAAAGAGAACAATCTCTTCAGAAAAAGAAAGATACTTGATATATAGTTTGTATACCTATTGAGGTTCATCATGCTTTCATTTTTACTCCCATTAGCATCGAAAGTAATTTCTGATGCAGTTGCCAAGATTCCTGAAAATGAGGAACTGGGCGAAAAATTAATCGAAATCTGCCTGGTTATCCTTGGCAAAGCAGTTAAATTGACTAAAACTGAAATGGACGATCAACTTTTAGAAGTTGTAGCTAAAGCGATTAGAACACGCGAAGGCGAAGAATAATCCAATAGGATATCCTAATTTCAGGGTATCCTATTTTTATAAATATCTTATAGCAAATAAATTTATTCGGAAGAAAGACATGGCACTCTGGGGCAATAATGACAATCGTGACGCGCAGGGCACCGTTACTCTAAATTATGCAACTGGTATCGTTACTGGTTCTAACTTAGAATCTCCTGGTTCTGGAACTCTGTTCGGTGAGACGGGTTCAATTCAAGAGGGAGATGTGATTCGTTTTGGTTCCATGGAGAAGCCAGGAACCTATTTCGGTGATGCGGTAGTTGTAAGTATCGCTAGCACAACTCAATTAACCATTGGTTCAACTGCTGGACTGAGTGGTGCTGCTATCGCTGGAACATCATTCCAAGGTTCACAACTTCCTAAGTACACCATTGTTGATTCACACTACAGTGAGTCGCAGGCAATCGGAAATGATTTCTCTGCTAGAGTTTATGGCATCTCAACTGCTGGAGCTCAAGACGCAAACGCAACTACTTATGAAGTCGGTGTTGGTTGGGTTGGTGTTACAACTTATGTTGATAACGCAGGAAACCTGAGAGTCAAGAAGGAAATTCTTGTTGCCATGTCTGGTATTGAAACTGGTAATACTCCTTCTTATCCTAATATTGTTGACGCAAACTGATTGATGTATGATATTTAATGAGTTGAATGGGGATAATTTCCTTTTATTCGCAATTAAAAATTATGAAAATCCTCAGGCGGTAACAAAAGAAGATTTTGAGAAAGATTTAAATCATTTCAAATATATCAAAAGATTATTGAAAAGATATAAGAATACAGGTGAGCTAAAAACTCACCTTCTTCTTAATCATTTTATTATTCTTTATAATATCTTTGGTGAAGCAACTACTCCAATGTTGTTTTTTAAGATTGAGGAGGATTTGTGGAATTCCATTAAAACATTTGTTGTGTTTTTGAACAAACTTCCTAGTTATCCAAAGTGTTATATTCATGATATTGAACTAGATGATTACTGTCTTTCAGAACTAAACAAAATCTATGATGAAAAAAGAAAATCTTGATAAAATTATAGATATTGTTCGTTCTTATCTCTATGAAGAGGTTCCAACGAACTCTCTTGCTGGTGGCAAAATTGCTGGAACTGCTGAAGCTGGAGATGATCCTCCAGTCAGAAGGAGAAAAAGAAAAAGATATATCTACCAAAAGGGTCTAAGAAAGATGTGGACTCCCCAAGATGGCAGAGCAAGTTAAGGTTGCAGTACTAGAAGAAAGATTACAGAACTTTGAGTCAGTTGTCTCTAAGTTAGATGCTGCAATTGAAAAGATTGCTGAGGTAAATAATAATGTGTCGCGGATGCTTGCCGTCCATGAAGAAAGAATCAGTAAACAAGAAGAAATCGACTCAATATTGTTTGATAAAATCGACAAATTGCGTGATAAAATGGACAGCGATCATGACGGCGTTGTTACAAGATTATCAAAACTTGAACGGAAACTTTGGGTTGCTATCGGAGTATTGGGAGCAGTTATAGCCTTTACCAATCCACAAGCAATTAAAACCCTTAAACCATTGATAACTTCGTCTGGAAATGCTATAATGGCACCAGCGATTGCTTTTGTGAATGGATCACATTGATTCCAAATTTATTGGACTCTTATCTCCCCGTTTAGAAAAATTTAAAAGAGTAAAGGCGGATCTCTACAACTTCCGCTGCCCTATCTGTGGGGACTCTCAACGTAACAAAAACAAAACGAGGGGATATATTTACTCTGTAAAGGCAAATACCAACTTTAAGTGTCATAATTGTGGCACTTCAATGTCTTTTAGTAATTTTTTGAAGCAGTTAGATCCTGCTATACACAAGCAATATTCTCTAGAGAAGTTTAAGAAAGGAAACACTGGTAGGAATTTTGTTGTTGACGAGCCAAAATTTAATTTTGAAGCACCAAAATTCAAGCAAAAAATTAACCTACCAAAAGCGTCCGAGAATCCAACTGCAGACGGATATCTGAGCGGTAGGAAACTTGACTCTAACCAATTTTATTATGCAAAGAAGTTTAAAGAGTGGGTAAACACAATCAAACCCACATTTGAAGACACAAAGTATGATGAATCAAGGATTATTATTCCCTTGTTTTATAATCAAAACTTAATTGGCATTCAAGGTAGGAGTTTGGATTTTAACAATCCAAAGTCTGTTAAATATATCACTGTGATGTTTAATGATGACGCACCAAAAATCTACGGATTGGATAACATCAGAACAGATGCTTCAGTCTATGTTACAGAAGGACCATTCGACAGCACGTTCATTCGCAATTCGATTGCTATGTGCGGAGCTGATGCTGATGTTAGCAAGTGGGGGATTAGCAATCCTGTGTGGATTTATGATAACGAACCACGCAATAGAGAAATCCTCAATCGAATTGACAAAACAATCAACTCTGGAGAAAAGATTGTCATCTGGCCATCTAACATAACTGAAAAAGATATTAATGATATGGTTATGTCTGGACTTGATGTGCAGTCTGTGATAGAATCAAATACATACTCTGGATTAGAAGCAAAACTTAAATTTACCACCTGGAAGAAAATATGAGTAACGGCACCAAAGTTAAAAAGCGTGATGGAAGAATTGAGTCTCTTGACTTAGACAAGATGCACTTGATGGTTGAAGAGGCAACGAAGGGACTTGCAGGTGTTTCTGCAAGTCAAGTTGAGATGAAATCTGGTATTCAGTTTTACAACGGTATTACCACTGGAGAAATTCAAGAAATCCTTATTCGTAGTGCCAGCGATCTTATCGATCTTGATCATCCTAACTATCAGTTCGTTGCTGCACGACTCTTACTCTTTGCACTTCGAAAAAGTCTTTACGGAAAGATGAGAGAACTTCCGCATTTGGAAGAGCATATTATTTCATGCACTAATGTTGATGTATATGATAAAGATATTTTTACAAAGTATTCAAAGGAAGAGATTGAAAAGGTAAATAGTTTTATTGATCACGATCGTGATTTCTTGTTTACCTATGCTGGCTTGCGCCAGGTAGTTGATAAGTACTTGGTGCAGGATAGAAGTTCTGGTGGAGTATATGAAACTCCGCAATTCATGTACATCATGATTGCTCTGACTATTTTTGCAGAGTATCCAAAAGAAACCCGACTCTCTTATGTCAAACGATACTACGACGCAATCAGCAAGCACAAAATCAACATTCCCACACCTATCATGGCGGGGGTTAGAACTCCACTTCGACAATTTGCTAGCTGTGTCCTTATTGACGCTGATGACACCCTCGATAGTATCTTTAGTAGCGATATGGCTATTGGCAGATATGTTGCACAAAGGGCGGGTATCGGTATCAACGCAGGTAGAATCCGTGGCATCAACAGCAAAATCAGAGGCGGTGAGGTTCAGCACACAGGCGTTATTCCATTTCTCAAAAAGTTTGAAGCAACTGTCCGTTGCTGCACACAAAATGGCATCAGAGGTGGAAGCGCAACAGTCCACTTCCCCATCTGGCACCAAGAGATAGAAGATATTCTTGTTCTCAAGAATAATAAAGGTACAGAGGACAATCGTGTTCGCAAACTAGATTACTCAATCCAAATCAGCAAAATCTTCTATGAACGATTCATTCAAAACGGAGAAATCTCACTCTTCTCTCCGCACGATGTTCCTGGTTTGTATGATGCTTTTGGCACTGATAGATTTGACGAGTTATATGTGGGTTATGAACGAGATTCATCTGTCCCAAGAAAGACTGTTGGAGCTCAAGAACTCATTCTGGATCTCCTGAAAGAGAGGGCAGAGACGGGTCGCATCTATATCATGAATATCGATCACTGCAACTCACACTCTTCTTTCAAGGATAAAGTAAACATGTCTAATCTCTGCCAAGAGATTACTCTTCCCACTTATCCAATCAATCATATCGACGATGAGTTTGGTGAGATTGCTCTGTGTATTCTCTCTGCAATCAATGTTGGTAAAGTCAAGTCTGATGAAGAACTTGAGGAACTTTGCGATCTTTCTGTCCGCTCTCTTGATGAGTTGATTGACTATCAAAACTATCCCATTAAGGCAGCCGAAATCGCCACCAAGGCACGTCGTTCGCTTGGTATAGGGTTTATCGGGTTGGCTCACTATTTGGCAAAACTTGGATTTAACTATAATTCCCAAGAGGCATGGGATGCAGTTCATGGACTCTCTGAATCCTTCCAGTATTATCTTCTGAAAGCATCCAATCAACTTGCTAAAGAGAAAGGGCATTGTGAATACTTTGGACGTACCAAGTATGCTGATGGTATTCTCCCGATCGATACATACAAGAAGGATGTAGATGAGATTGTAGAGAATAAGTTGGAACATGATTGGGAAAGTCTTAGAGCATCTATCTTGGAGTCAGGACTCAGGCACAGCACGTTGTCCGCACAAATGCCTTCAGAGAGCAGTTCCGTTGTGTCAAACGCAACCAATGGAATCGAACCACCTCGCGGATACCTGTCCATTAAGAAATCCAAGAAAGGGCCTCTTAAGCAGATTGTTCCGCAGTATCATTCCTTGAAGAATAATTACACCCTATTGTGGGAAATGCCTGACAATAAGGGATACGTACATGTAGTGTCTGTAATGCAAAAATTCTTCGATCAGGCGATATCTGGTAATTGGAGTTACAATCCAGAGAATTATCCTGATAATGAAGTACCAGTTTCAGTCATGGCAAATGACCTATTGACTACATATAAGTACGGGTGGAAGACTTCTTACTATCAAAATACTTACGACATTAAGACTGATGAAGTGCAAGAAGACAAACCCAATCTACAAAATCTGTTAAGTGAGTTAAGTACAGCCGAGGAGGGAGAGTGTGAATCCTGTGCAGTTTAAAATTTCTTCCACAGACATGCCAAATACAGAAATTAAAGGCATGACTGTTTTCAATACTGAACAAGTTAATACTAAAAAGCAACCGATGTTCTTCGGTAAACCTCTGGGAGTCCAGAGATATGATTCGTACAAATATCCTATCTTCGATAAACTTACAACCCAACAACTAGGATACTTCTGGAGGCCCGAAGAGGTTTCTCTTCAGAAAGATCGTGGTGATTACCATACTCTACGTCCTGAGCAGAAGCACATCTATACTTCTAATCTGAAGTATCAGATTATGCTTGACTCTGTTCAGGGACGTGCTCCTGGTATGGCATTCATTCCATACTGCTCTCTTCCTGAATTGGAAGCATGTATGGAAGTGTGGGGTTTCATGGAAATGATTCATTCACGTTCTTACACATACATCATCAAAAACGTATATTCAGACCCTAGTGAGGTGTTTGATACTATTCTCTCCGATGAGCGTATTCTAGAACGTGCTACAAGCGTTACAGAGTCATATGATGACTTCATTCGAGCATCACAGCAGTATGGTGTATCCGATACCTGGATGCACAACCTTGAAGGAGTATCATACGCAAAGGAATCACTCAACGATGTCAAACGAAAACTGTACAGAGCAGTCGCAAACGTTAACATTCTTGAAGGTATTCGGTTCTACGTTAGTTTTGCTTGTAGTTTCGCCTTTGGTGAACTTAAGCTTATGGAAGGATCCGCTAAGATCATCTCTCTCATCGCAAGAGACGAAAACCAACACCTAGCCATCACTCAGAACATTCTGAACAAATGGCGTGATGGTGATGATCCTGAAATGAAGCAAATCATGAAGGAAGAAGAAGAGTGGACGTATGCTATGTTCGATCGCGCTGTAAACGAAGAAAAGAGATGGGCAGATTATCTGTTCAAAGATGGCAGCATGATTGGACTGAACGACAAACTTCTTCAGCAATATGTTGAATGGGTGGCAAATAGAAGACTTAAAGCAATTGGGTTAAAGCCCCAATACGATATTGCAGCAAACAATAACCCACTCCCCTGGACACAGCACTGGATTTCCTCTAAAGGACTGCAGGTTGCTCCACAGGAGACAGAAGTTGAATCATATGTGGTTGGTGGTATAAAACAGGATGTGAAGAAAGACACGTTTAGTGGCTTTAAACTTTGATAGATAGGGGAGAGTAATCTCCCCCTTTTTTATGCCACGCAACGAAATAACTGTAGCAGAAATTAAAACTAAGTTGGAAAGACTTAAAAATGATTTATACTGGGAAGAACATAAGTATGGATCTGAAGCTAGAGGACTAGCACATAAATACCTAAACAAGGTATTTGATATAATTGATGAGTACAGGTATTGATTATGAAAACCCCTGGATGTATAATGAAGTTGCTTTTACCAGTGATGATATTGGGGACAACTATGGTTTTGTTTATCTCATTACCAATCTCACCAACGGACGAGCGTACATTGGGAGAAAGTATTTTTGGAGTCACAGAAAACCGCCAGGAAAAAAACGCAGAGTAAAAAAGGAATCTGATTGGAAAAAGTATTATGGGTCTTGTCCAGAACTTAAAGAGGAAATTGAACGCACTGGGAGACAAAATTTTAGTAGAACTATCTTGTCTTTACATAAGACAGCTGGCAAAACAAACTACGAAGAAACAAGACAACTCTTCACCAACAACGTTCTCACAGAATCCCTTGACGACGGAACCCCGAGGTACTACAATAGCAACATCCTCAGCAGGTACTTCCGAAAGGACTATTATGAAACTGGAGACTGAAGAAATTGTTGCTCATGTTCGTGACTGGGCACTTGATAGAATTGAATCTTACGATTGTCAGGACATTTCAAAAATTTATGATCAAATGGCAATCATCGATGAGTTTGTTGAATGGATAAACATTAGTGATGATGAACTTGAAATTGTAAGCCTTGACGAAATCAGTGAAGAGGAGTATGATAATTACGTTGATGGGATTGAGAGATCATAATCAACTGCGGTAATCCCCTTGGTAGTTCAGGATTAGCGGCGATAGGAACTACCACATGACTCAGTAGCTCAGTTGGATAGAGCATCTGCCTTCTAAGCAGTTGGTCGGGGGTTCAAGTCCCTCCTGAGTCGTTGACAATCAAACCAAAATGGTTTATGATTGTCTCATGCGGATGTAACTCAACGGTAGAGTCACAGCCTTCCAAGCTGTTGGTTGCGCGTTCGAATCGCGTCATCCGCTTCCCTTTTAGGGACTTATTCCTCTGTAGCTCAGCGGTAGAGCCATCGACTGTTAATCGATTGGTCGCTGGTTCGAATCCAGCCGGGGGAGTATGGGCGATTAGCGCAGTGGTAGCGCACCTCCTTTACACGGAGAGGGTCGGGGGTTCGAATCCCTCATCGCCCATTATAAATAGAACACCATTGAACTGAATAGGATGCAGACAAATGTTAGTCGTAAGATGCAAGGATTGCAATAAAGAATTAACTAGCAATCCAAAGACGCAAGTATGTGGTTGTCCAAATATGATGACTGTAAAGGGCGATAGTGTTACAGCCCTTGACTTAAGTAGAGTAGTTATGATAAACTCTACACAGAAAGAACAAAAGTCAAACGTTCTTTCCTCTTCAGATCTTGCATATCAAGAAGCAAGAAGACAACGTAAAGTTCGCAAGTTGGATTTTGAAATCCGTTGATTAATACTATCTGGAATTACTCTATATCTTTCTTTCAGATTGTAGTTGTGAATTGTGTAACAGTTCCTGCTAATTGGGAGTATTGTTATCGCATTGACAAATGGTTAATTCCAGATATAATATATGTTTGGGAACTAAAAACTGGTAAGATTTATCCTTACCAACAAGAAAAAGAATACTTGGAAGGTCAACCCGATTGGTGACGGGACCTGTCTTGAAAACAGTTGAGGTGTTAAAGCCCTTGGGAGTTCGACTCTCCCACCTTCCGTTAAGCAAAGTTTTTGTATCAACATATTACAATGTTAAGAAAACATTGAATGTCTACATACAAAATATAGAAGAATCTAAAATGGCAGTCTTTTATTTTCTAATGCTGACATTCGTTGCATTAGTTGCCTATGCTGGTTATGCTGAAACCATGAAACTGGTTCAGTATATGGACTTACAAATTCGACATGCTGCCATCCAGATTCAAATGAAATGGATGGGTTGGCAACTTAAGAGACAGTTAATTAAGGACACAACCGATTTCCAAAAGTTTCTTAAGGAGTACAACAAAGATGTCCAATAAAGAGCTGTCCGATCTTTCCCTGGAAAGAAAGGAATGCCCCAAGTGTGGTGCCCTCTGGATTAACGGAGAGCACTACTGGTCTGGAACTGGCAAGAAAGGAAATGAATTGGATCTTGCTGGTTTAGTTTGCAATAATCATGGAGATGAAACTTGTATTAATCCTTGTGTAGGTATGGAAGGTGGTGTTACATGGCAAAAGAGATTGACTGAACTTAGTGAGGATTTTCCTGAATGATGCATGAACAAGAAGAATTTATCACACGCTCAGAATGCCAGGAGATGATCGATGCAGCAATACGACGCCATAATCGTAATGCTTCGATTATCAGTATGTGTGTTGGCTGGGTTGTTCTTGCACTTTTTGCTGAGGGTTTGCTTAGACTTATTGGAGTAATACCTCCACTATTCTCTTGGTTAAAAATTACACTTAACTAATGGATAGAACAGAAATCACCGACAGAGACTTAGAAAAATTAATACAAAGGGTTCTTGATAAAAAGATGGAGGAACTCTTTGAAGAACCATCAACTTACGAGGACGAGGAGGATGACTACTGAAGATTGGTTTATCTTCATTGAGTTTACTTCACACATGCTTTACATGTTTGTGGCATTTATGTGTGGTTTGATTATTGGTTATATAGTAGGCTTTCGTAATGGTGGAATGTAAATGAGTTCAATCATCCACGGGAAATAATGACTTACGAAGAATTTTTAAAAACACCGTCATCTTTTAAAAAAGATATGGCAAATGTAATGGAGATTAAAATTAAGTATCAACTTGAATTCACTGAGTATGAAAAACAATTAAATCATTATCTTCTTCAACATGATGAAGATAATAAGTTGACTAGTCTTCGTGGACACTTTGAGAAATGCTGGGGGATTGAAGAATGAAACCATTAATTCTTATCGCTTGCTTTTTGCCTTTAGGTATAATCTACATAGTAATGAAACTGTCAGTGTGGATTGCAAGTATCGAATCTGAAAGAACTTATGTCCGAGACGAATCCAGAAAATCACACGGCCCATATGTGGCAAATGCATATGCAGATGTTGATGAAGAGGAAGAGGAATATGGAAGTAAAACAGATTATCGATGATGCTCTCTTTGAGTATTATTCTGAACGTGGTTTAGAAGTTCCTCAGTGGAGGATGATGAAAGATCCACAATGGTGGATAGATTATCTTAACGACTTAGGCATAGAACAGTAATGGAACATCTGTTAGGAAAAGCACTCATTATAGTTGCAATACCCTTTGTAATCGCTACAATTTACTTCGGTTCAAAGAAGGGACACTACTATGAATCCGAACACTATAAGGGCAATGGAACCGCACATTAGACAAAGGTTTCATTTTGCATCATCAGCATTTTCTAGAATCTTTGGAGTCAATCATGTTTCATCTGGTATGATTGACTTTTGTTATGAATGGGCACTAAAAGATGAAACAGCACCACTTGATTGTTTAAATCACACAGACAGATATTTTAGAGAACTATGGAATTCTCAGAAGCATTAATCTTACTTTTTATGCTTTCGTTTGGCATCTTTATTTTTTTAGTTTCTATCCTCACAGATCAATAATGGGACATTTCGCAGCAGCAGTATTAAATAACAAAGTTGCTCTAGCTTTCATTTGCTACATACTTGTCTTTGTTCCTATCTTAGGAATCTGGGCAGTCCACAAATACAACTGGCAACACTGGGCACCGTTTGACAGAGGACATAAGAAGTAGTATAATTATCAGGTAAACAACAACGGGGTGTAGCTCAGTTTGGTAGAGCGCTGCTTTTGGGAAGCAGAAGTCGTAGGTTCGAATCCTGTCACCCCGACTTATAAATATCACAACTATGGATTTTTATTCAGTGGAATACTGGCAAGAGAATTGGGACACTCTTTTGAACAGAGTAGAAAACGGTGAGACAATAGGTGTAGAGAATATAATAACAGGCGAGAGAGCAGTAATGATACCAGCGGATGATGAACTCATACGCATATACACAGAACACAACGAAGCACCCTGAGGGAATGT
>Ga0255751_10003204_pt1 | contig 15062 bp, 21 predicted proteins | sample 071ome_20_FD_179951 | JGI IMG/M metagenome (GOLD analysis project Ga0255751, IMG submission 179951) | Coastal salt marsh microbial communities from the Groves Creek Marsh, Skidaway Island, Georgia - 071412BT metaG (version 2) | ecosystem: Environmental > Aquatic > Marine > Intertidal zone >...
GTTCTGTCTTGCTGGCGATATGGAGATGCACACGGCTGGATCTCTGCAGGGCGGCAAGATTGTCTGGGTTCTCGCGAAGATCAAGGAGTCTTTTGATGTTCTTGGCAAGGATCAGGTCGATAACTATATGCTGTTCAGCAACCCACACATCTACGGTAAGTCTGCGAACGTTCGTATGACTCCGGTACGAGTGGTCTGCAACAACACGTTGAATATGTCCATGAATATGGAATCAGTCAATGAAGTGATTGTCAATCACCGTCGAGTGTTCAACCCTGATGCTGTCAAAGATCAAATGGGTCTGGCTCACGAGAAGTTTGAGCAGTATAAAGAAGCTGCTAACTTCCTCGCTACGAAGCGTTACACTCAGGACAACCTGATCACCTTCCTGAACACGGTTTTCCCTGCAGCTAACTCTAAGAAGCGTCTAGTGACTAAGATGGAAGATTTGTCCACTACGGCAAAGCGTACCGCCGAAGTCATCGACATTCAGCCCGGTGCTGACCTGTTCCCCGGAACTTGGTGGAATGCACTCAATGCAGTAACCTACATGACGGATCATCAGTTAGGTCGTACGGCTGACACTAGAATGACCAGCGCGTGGTTCGGTGCTAACCAAGCACGAAAACTCAAGGCGGTAAATTCAGCAATTGAAATGGCGGAGGCAGCATAGTGTTCATTTTTAAAGATAGTTGTGGTAGAGCAATAGTTCCTAGAACGACAAGTGAGTGGCTGATTTCTGAAGAGAAAGCGGTTCAAAGAAGTCGAACACCCATCGATGTTGATGGTATAGATGGAATTGATGAATTTGATTTTTATCAAGAACTCAGTAACCATCACTATGAATTGGCATCAGAAGAAATCGAAGAAACATATTTAAGCGAGGTGGCATAATGTACTATCGTAATCGTAAAGATATCCCAGCGGAACATCGGCATTTTATTCTCGAAGAAACTCAGGAGGGGCGCTTAAAAAACGTCCCACTGGATGTTTGCAACGAACTATGTGAAGAGTACGAGGCGATTCTTCGAGAAAATGCAAAACTAAAAGACTTCACCGTGACTTACGTCAATCGCAATGGTAAAACTTCTGTGTATAAGTATAACGATGTTCAGTCCGCCTACGTTAAGATGGACGCAATCATCGGGCACGGTCCTAAAAAGCGCGTTGATATCGGTTTGGTTTGTAAGCAAGCAGATCGAGTGGTGAAAGTATACTACAAAGGTAAGTATCTGACACCACCCGCAAAAGACCGGCTCTTGGTAAAAGTATCATAAATAATAGGAGCTAAAATGAAACTTGATGTGGAAAACACATGGAAAGAATACAACGAGCTTTGCCTAACCCCTGCGATTTTAGTTCATTTAGATCGTATGGGTGGCTTTTGCGGAGTATCTGTCCATTTCTTGTCTCACAAAGTAATGGTTTATTGGCGTGACTGCTAAGGTACCATCACCCTGTATTGGGGTCTGTATTCTAGACCCCACTTGGGGCAAGGTGTGTATCGGGTGTCATCGCTTTTTAATTGAAATAAACAATTGGCAGTATTACAGCGAAGAAGAGAAACAGCTGATTGTTGATAGAATAGAATCTTTACGTAATGAGGATCCAAAAGATTACCCTGTTTACGAATAGGAGACGCTGTGGCTAAGAACTTTATTTTTTTGCTCGTAGGAATAATATGGTTTAGCGCATTAACATCATTTTTCAATTGGATTATGCCGGATGAAGAAATCACAGCTAGAGAAGAAATTATTGTTACGCCGGTCTATGTACAATCTGAAGAAACGAGAACAGTGGTTGAAGAGACAGTTGATGATCGCTTACTGGACGAACTGGAGTGTCTTGCTCTTAACATTTATCATGAGTCTCGTGGGGATTCACTTGCTGGCCAAGCTGCTGTTGCCGATGTTGTTCTAAACAGAGTTGCAGAAGAACGATATCCCGACACAGTATGCGAAGTTGTTAAGCAAGCTGTGCTGATTGAGAATTGGAAAGGCAACATCGTACCTAAAAGACACCAGTGTCAATTCTCTTGGTTCTGTGATGGTGTTGCAGATGAGCCGGGCGATCCGGATGCGTGGGCGGAAGCCTTGCTTTTAGCTGAAGAAACGATGAATGGAAACTGGCGAGGAATCACGGAAGGATCTACGCACTATCACGCTGCACATATGAGAGCCGTCTGGTCAAATGATCGCGGTATGAAGTACACTGGAACGATAGGACAACACGAGTTTTATAAGTTTCATTAATATTATAAATAGTATTATGAAAACTTTCGCAGACACATTAACAGAACAAAAGAATACGCACATGACTCACATCGAGGACAAGGTGCTGTATGGTGGTGTTAAAGGCACGCGCCAAGCGATCTTTGCTCTGCGTGATCTGAGAGATATGTTAGGAGGCAAGAAAGAGGGTGGTGTATCAGTAAAATGGGATGGAACCCCCGCGATTTTCGCTGGCACCGATCCTAGGGACGGGCAGTTCTTTGTTGCTACTAAGGGTGTCTTTAATAAGAACCCAAAGGTCTATAAGACCAATGCCGATATTGATGCAGAAGTTTCTGGTCAATTGGCTGACAAACTTAAAGCCGCCTTGCAATATTTACCTTCTTTGGGAATCAAAGGAGTTATTCAGGGCGACTTTTTGTTTGGCCCCGGCGTACCTCGTAAAACTGAAATGATTGATGGTCAAAAATATCTGACCTTTCATCCAAACACTATCGTATATGCAGTGCCTTATGCACAGTCTGCCGCAATACGTCGAGCTAAAATCGGCATTGTGTGGCACACTACATATACTGGCAGTTCATTCGAAACTATGAAAGCCTCTTACGGAGTGAAAGTTTCGGCATTAAAAACCACGCCTGATGTATGGTCGCAAGATGCAATTCTTCGCGATGTAACTAGGGCAACCATGACTAAAAGAGAGACTAAAGATGTTAATGAAATTCTTACGCAAATTGGGGTTCTTTTCAACCAAATCTCCGGAAGCACCCTCAGAGAGCTTGAAGCAAACAGAGAGCTTGCCCAGCACATCGAAACCTTCAACAACCTCTACGTCCGCAAAGGCCAAATCATCGGCAACGAAGTCGCGCACGCCGAAAAGCTCATCCGCTGGATCAAAGAAAGGTACAACAAAGAAGCCAGCAAGCGAAAAACGCAAGCCGGGAAGACCACGCAAAGACAAAAGCGAGACCAACTCCTCCAGTTCTTCTCGCTCAAAAACAAAGTCAACCTAGTTGATATATTCCGCCTTCAAAAATTAATTGTTCTTGCCAAATTAAAACTTATAAATAAACTTAACAGATTGCAAGCCCTGGACACGTTCGTAAAAACGAACAAAGGATTTAAAGTAACGGGTCAAGAGGGTTTTGTTGCAATTGATAGGTTAGGTGGTGATGCGGTGAAGATTGTTGATAGACTAGAATTCTCTTACAACAACTGGTCGCCCGATATTTTGAAGGGATGGGATAAACCAAACTAGGAGTTTCACATGAAGCTGTTGTCGTTCAAAGACTTCATGACTGTGGATTACACCCCCGGTCAACCGGAGCTAATTTCTTGGCAGGCACATAAACGTCATAGAGGACGTATAGGCGAAGACACTGCCAATGAAGCACTGAGCTTTACGCAACGTAGAGCTAAAGCCCGTCTGATGAAAAAGATTAAAGCTCGTCTTGCTATGGGAAAACGTAGGCAAGAGAAAAAACCCGCTGACGCTACCAGACTTAAAAAACGTGCAGACAAACAAGCACGTATGCAAATGTTCAAAAAACTAGCAAAAGGCAAATCAAGATCTGAAGTGCCTGCCGCTAGGAAAGCAGAAATTGAAAAACGTTTAGACAAGTGGAAACCTCGCATTGCAAAACTTGCGAGAAGACTGCTGCCTAAAGTTCGTAAGATGGATAAAGAACGTAGAAAAGGTAAGAGCGAAAAATAGTGTCTTTTTCAAGCTTTAAACAATATCTTGTTGAAGAGCAACGAGAAGTATTCTTCACCTTTGGAAGAATGAACCCACCAACTATCGGTCACGGTAAGTTGCTTAACGCCCTGGCTGTTAAAGCAGGCAGAACTCCCTACAAAGTTTTTCTATCCCAATCTCAAGACGCTAAAAAGAATCCTCTCAATTATACCGACAAAGTTAAGCACGTTCGTAAGATGTTCCCAAAACACGCTAGGAATATCATTCTCAACAAAAAAACTCGAACCGCTTTCGATGTGGTCGTTAGCCTGTATGATCAAGGGTTTAACAAAGTTACCATGGTTGTCGGTTCAGATCGAGTTATGGAATTTGAAGCTCTGTTGAACAAATACAATGGAGTTAAAGGCCGTCACGGTTTTTATGTTTTCGAAAAAATTACAGTATTATCTGCCGGGGAAAGAGATCCCGATGCTGAAGGCGTCGAAGGAATGAGCGCCAGCAAACAGCGTGAAAATGCAGCTAATAATGATTTCACAGCATTTTCACAAGGTGTGCCTAGCAATATGTCCAACAAGGACGCCAAGCGTTTGTTTAATGATGTTCGCACGGGAATGGGTCTCAAAGAAACTACACAATTTAAAAATCACGTCGAGCTAAAACCTGTATCAGATATTCGAGACAAATATATCAGCGGTGACTTGTTTGCCGAAGGAGATCGTGTTAAAATCAAGCAGACAAACAAGGAAGGTTATATCCATCGCCTCGGATCTAATTATGTTATTGTAGCATTAGACGAAGGTCGTATTTCTCGTCAATGGATTGACATGATCGAGAAGACTGATCGATGGTATAAGGATCAACCTGAATGGGGAACTCCGGAATCCACTAAACTAGCCAAGAAAAAAACTCCCGGCGAAGTTAAAGAAGATGAAGTTGCTGCTGTTCGTAGATCTATAGATCGAGAAGTAGCTCAAGACAAAATCAAGTTTGATCGTATGCTAGACAAAGCTCGATTAGCTCGCACTATTCGTAAAAATAGAGGATTGAGTTCCGCGTCAGAAGCTCACACAGACAAGATGAACGGTGTCAAATTTGATGCCAGAGATACGGTGACCTTCCGTAAAAGAAACACCGAATCTACTAAAAATCCTGTAGCGAAATACGCACACAAGTTTAACAAAGCCAAAGTAGAGCCGGACAAGAAGAAGGCAATCAAGAAAGGTTATGTTAAGCATAAAAAGGATATAAATAAATGAAAAGCTTTAAGGAAGCAACCGTAAAAGTCCCTATGGGGAAATTTAAGGACCTAGCAAAGACTATTGCTGTTGGAACTATCGAGAAATCTCCCAACTACAAAGTCTTTAAATTTTTAACCGCGATGGGGAAAAAAGTGCGATTAGAAAGAGATCCAAATTCAAGAACCGGCAGTAGAGTCGTAATTGAGAAGGCGGTTTCCAAGAGCCAACAAAGATTTATGGGTATGGTTCGAGCAGTGCAGAAAGGTGATATGAAAGCACCTTCGCCCGAAGTGGCCAAAGCTGCAAAGACCATGAAGAAAAAAGACGCAAAAGATTTTGCATCAACTAAACACAAAGGGTTACCCGAAATGAAAACATTTAAACAATTTCAAGAAGGCGTATCTTCTGCTGTCAAAACTGCCAAGAAAATGGGCGGTAATATGACTGGTGCAGTTAAGAAGATTGAAAAGCAAAAGAAGGGATTGAGTCAGAACCCGCGTGTTCAAAAGGCTCTTCAAAAAGCTAATGAAGGTGCAATGTCAAAAGATAAAGAGAAGCACGATACTGGTGGTTTTCGCATTTCTAATGCTGCTGCCAAAGCAGCACGTGATCGTATTGCTAAAAAACACGGGTTGAAGAAATAATGAAATCGTTTTTTACCCTAAGAGAAAATACACAGGTAACCGAAGCGGTTAGGGTATCTCGTAAAGACTTTGACAAGTTGAAGAAAGGTTCCATGATCACAATCGATTATGGTTCTGGTATTAGAGGTAGCACTAAACGTACCTTCATGGTGAAAGGTAAGTCGCGCAGTGCAAAGTACAACGTTGATAAAGTCAATATGGTTGACCCCAACAAGCCCGGTGGAATGACGTTTCATCTTTATAGTCGAAATGGAGAGGACGCAACCCTCGCATTGGGTGATATGGGAGCGACTATCAACTCGTACAGCATCAAAGAGTCCGTCGAACTTGAAGAAAAAGATGTTAAAGTACCTTTAGAACTTTTGAAACTTTATAATAAAGGTATGGCTTTACCTGCGGGGTCAATTGAACATAAAAAAGTTATGAAACAAATTGATGACATGCGAAAAAAACTTGGTATGAAAGAAGAGGTCGAACTTGATGAAATGTCACGTGAAGATAAGATTAAACAAACTATAAAAATTATGAAGAAGTATCCTGCAAACAAAGGTAAATCAGAACGAGAATTGAGAAAGGGTGCTATTGCTTATCTTGACCAGAAAAAAGAGTCCGTCGAACTTGATGAGAATCAAACAGCATTCACTCGCAAAGAACTTGAAGCAGGTAACATTACCATTCGCAAAGATAAGAATGGATGGCGATATCTGGTTAACAAGTCTAAGGGTGGGGCTATGGGACCGTATCGTACTGATATACAAGTTAGAACCGCAATTATGAAGATTCAGAAAGAGTCAGTAGAAGAAAAAAGAGATGCTGGTAAGTCTGCGACTGGATATGACATCTATCACGATACGTATGCTGCGGCAATGCAACACGCATATGCTCACGCTAAGAAGAAGCATGGCGTAACCGTTCGTCCTAGTGAGATTGACGATAAGGTTGCAATGGGTCCAAAGAAACCTTCAAGTGGTAAAACTGTATCCCACATTCTCAAAACAGACAAGAAACAGAACCTTCACGTTCAGGTATACAACACTGGCCGCAAGTATGAGTTGAATATGTACGTTGAGTCGGTCAACGAAGCACCAAAAGTTCCTGATGGTATGAAGTTTCTTGGTGCTTATGAATATAAGGATGCGAATGGTAAATATCACAGTCACCGTCACTATAGTAAAGGCGGGAAGATGACTTCTCCAGTTGTTGTATACATTGACGATAAAGAGTGGGAAACCTTTCAATCATTTACCAAAGCAAGAAAAGCAGCTATTAACCACATCAAGGGTATGAAGGAGTCAGTCGAAGAAGCAAAAGTTCGTGGTGCTGATGCTTACGATAAGACCTTTGCTAATCGTAAGCAAGCAGATAAGTTTGCTCGTGAAATGGGTGGTCGTGTCAAGCAGGTCGGTAGAGTCTTTTATGTTTTCAAAGAAGATGTTGATGAAGCAACTATCCTGAGAACCAAGACTACCCGAAAGCAGTCCGATGCGTCTAAAAAGAAAGACAAGGAGAAAGCAGTGAAGACCTTCCAAGACATTAGAAAGGGTAAGTATCCCGGTGTCAAGATTGGTGAAGAAACACTTGATGAAGCATCTATTCAGGACATTCAAGGTATTCTTGCCACCATCGCTAAGTCACAGAACATGAACCAAGCGGTTCAGATGGTAGTAAAGAAGTACAAGGTTGACCAAGGCAAAGCAAAAGCAATGGTCAAGAAAGCAATTGATTCTGGCGTTACTTACGACAAGATCAAGAAGAAGTATGCAAAATGAAATCGTTTAAGACTTTTGAAGCAACTTATCAAGGAAAGAAAGTGCCTCTTAACAAGCCTATGCCGGGTGATGTTAAGAAATCAAAAGTCTATGTCGATCCCGATGGGGACGGCAAAGCGCAGAAAGTTAATTTTGGTGATAAGAACATGACCATCAAAAAGAACATTCCGGCTCGTCGTAAGAGTTTTCGTGCTCGCCACAACTGCGATAATCCGGGGCCGAAGGATAAAGCAAGATACTGGTCTTGCAAGGCTTGGTAAGGAGAAGCGCATCGTGGCAGAAAGTCAAGCGGAAAGGCTGGGTAGAATTGAGGAAAAAATTGATTCTATTGTAGGAAAGGTTAGCGATTTAGCAACGACTCAAGCGGTGATTCATACGAAAGTGGAAGCACTGGAGATTCGCCGCGAAGAAATGCACGAGAGATCTAACAAGATTTCTCAGCGTATGGATGATATGCAAGAAGGTATCCAAACGCTTCATGTTCAAGTTGGTTTTTCCAACAAGATCATGTGGGGTATTGGCGCTGCTGTAGTAGTAGCATTTGTAAATGAAATTTTTCTAAAACTAATTTAGGACAGGAACAATGAACAAAGAAGTAATTAACAAAATTGCAGCGGCTTGGCAGGAAGTCGTTAGCGAGAAAAAGAAATTGGATCCTGTCGGTAAAGAAGATGGCGATATCGATAATGATGGCGATGTAGATAAATCTGATTCGTATCTTCACAATCGTCGTAAGACAATCAAGAAGGCTATGAAAAAAGAAGCCGCTGATCTTGATCAAGGTGAAGTTGAAAAGGCTCTACGCCACGATTGTGCTACTCACGTTACGTCTGAGCAATGGGGCTACGGTGAATGTATTTCTGGCCAACATACACTCGAAGAGCAAGAAGACGGTACTGCCATCGTCACGCACTACGATGTGATGTTTGAACACGGGATTGAATTCGATGTGCCCGTTTCAGAATTGACCGTTATGGCTGAGAAGTCACATCTTCACGCTGCTAAGAAGCACAAGGTCCAAGAAGACGATGATCCTTGCTGGGATTCTCATAAGATGGTAGGCACCAAAAAGAAAGGTGGCAAAACCGTCCCTAATTGTGTGCCCAAAGAAGAAGTAGAACATGAAGAAGAAGTTGTCGCAGAAGCAACCGTAGCAGAAGTTAGCGATAATGTTGAAAAAACATATATCGAGAAAATTGCTGAGCAGATGCGCGGTGTTTTTCAAATGTGGGAAAAAGCTACTCCTGGAATTTCTGGCAAATACCAGGAAAAAATGAAAGACATGTATAAAGGTAAAGGTGCTCAAGATATGGCTAAAGATAATCACATCGATAGCCCCAAGCACGCTGATGTTACTGATGTAACTACCGGACACGATGATGTTTCTTCTGCTGGTCGAGTAACTAAAGCTGCACCCGCTCGTGGTGCTGCAGATAATCTTTCAAATGGCGATAAGAAAATCGTCAAAGGAGGCAAATAATGGCTATTAAAGCACCCAAATGGGTAGAAAGAATGAAGGCTGTTCCCACTGTTAGTGGTTGGATGGTCGCTAAACCTAAAGGTAAAAAAGGTGAAATTATTAAAGCGGCAAAATTCACTCCGGCACAAATTGCTGAGTGGTATGCTGAAAGATCAGGCGCTGCTCCCGCAAAACCGGTTGTGCAAACTTTGCACGAAGCACCTGTAGTAGAACAAGAATTGACTGAAAGTGAAGTAGAATATCATTATGGACAAGAGGATGTAACCGAAGAAACGGAGGAATAATCCATGTCCGAACACACTATTGACGCTGAAGTTGCAAAACAAATTGACGCTAATGGTGATGGGCATATCTCACAAGAAGAATGGGATATGCATCTTGAATTTAAAAGAAAAGCATTGGAAGACCAAGACGCACAACGCGATGCCATTCGTAAGATGGCGTGGTTCTCATTAGGTGGATTGTTATTGTATCCGTTTGGAATCTTCTTGACTTCTGCATTTGGTTTAGATACGGCAGCAAATTTGATTGCCGATATCGCTCCTACTTACTTCGCATCGATTGCTGTATTAGTATCAGCATTCTTTGCTGCTGATGCAGTAGGTGGTAAGAAAAAAGATTAACAAATGGCACAATTTGATACCAATAAGCAGAGACATCTTCGAAATAACACCTCGTTATACGAAGTTCAGATGCAAGCGGATCAGTATGGCAATATTATCTCGCCTGGTGCTACGTCTAAGTCTGCATTTGGGGAACCGATTGCTGTTCCCCTTACGCCTGTATTACAACTAGATGGATTATATGGATTAGACCCAAGGCAGTTTGAAACATACACTGCTACGGGTGGTGCCGCCACAACTACGGGCACACTGATGCAATGTTCTACTGGGACATCGATTGGTGGATACGGGGTTATTCGTTCTTCGCGTGCAGTTAGATATCGTCCTGGTCAAGGTGCTGTTGCAAGATTTACTGCTAAGTTTTCTCCTGGTGTCGCTGGATATACTCAACGGGCTGGGTTCTTCACACAAGAACAAGCACTGCAAGTTGGATATGATGGTGAGCAGTTTGGCATCCTTCTACAGAACGGTGGCAAAGCATACATTTCTAATTTCACTATCACTGCTGCCGCTACCGTAACAGGAAACATCACTATCACATTAGATGGTGCTGATACTGTTGTTGCTGTCACTGCGGCAGATACGATTGCTGTTGTCGCTCGTAAGATTGCAACTGCCTTTGCTGGAAATGCTGATTGGATTGTAGAGTACTCTGATACTAAAGTATGTTTCTTAGCAAGATCTGTTGGTCCTAAAGCGGGTGCATTTGATTTTACTGACACTGGTGGTACAGGTGTTACTGCTACAATAACAAACCCGCAAGCAGGTGTTGCTCACACAGACACTTGGATTCCTCAACAAAGTTTTAATATCGATACGTTAGATGGTAATGGTGCTTCCAATGTTAGTATTGATCCAACTAAACTGAATGTTTTTCAAATTAACTTTCGTTGGTTGGGTGCTGGTGAGTTGCGATTTGCCATTGAAAACCCCTTAAATGGAGATATGATTTTCTTTCATCATATTCACTATTCCAATCAAAATATCGATGTGCATATTGACAACCCTTCACTGAAGATAGGTTATGTTGCTGCTAGTTTAGGCGGCAGCGGAACGAACGTTGTTGTTGAAGGTGCGTCCATGATGGGTGCAATTGAGGGAGTAATACAGAACACAAAACTCCCTGTTGCAGCAAACATTTCTTATAACCCTCAGCCCAATTTAGTGGGTAATGTTTATCATCATGCACTGACTATACAAAATCGTTTGGTGTATAGTGGAAAAATCAACACACGAGAAGTACTACTCAAGAATATTAATGCTTCATTTACCACAAACTCTACAGTACCAGTAACAGTTATTCTTTTCTATGATTTTAATGGATTACCGGCGCTTGAATATGCTACACAGTCGGATCAGTATTCTTCTGTATATTATTCAACCACTACTGGTACAGTCACATTAGGAAACAATCTTCCCGTTTATGTTATAGATGTTCCTGGTGGCGGTAATAGCAGTGTAGACTTATCAGATCTTAGAATAGCGATTCCTCCTAATCACAATATTTCCGCAATGCTCTTTGCTTCACAGGCAATCAGTAGAGTCGCCCTATCTTTAACGTGGGTTGAAGACTAAAACATATGGCGAAGAAGTGACAAATGAAACTTTACCCTGATTTAGGAATCTCTCCTGTCAATAATTGTTTTTATTTCTACGACAATCTCGATGTACGTGTAGCTTTAAAATGTGGCTACACGTATTTTGTAGGTATTGCCGGACATATGATCAATCAGAATCGTATTTCAGAAATAATGTACAATTTAGATAGGATAGAGAATCTTAAAAACAATTCTCAAATTGGTGGTAGTTCTCTGACTAGAACGCGAAGGTGTTTAGTTCGATATTTTGCTGACATCTATGATGTACCATTTCGCCATAACACTACTCGCATTGCGATTTCTAGAGATCCTTTAAAAAGATTTATGTCTGCTCTAGAATGGATGTACACTCGAAATTTAGATCATAATTTCAAAGACTACCCTTTACGAATTAAAAGAAAAATAGATTGGAGATCTATGTCTTTAGATGAAGCTATTGATGGGGTCACTTCGCACAAATTAGAAGATTTACACTTTGCTCCACAATATTGGTTTTATGGTTCTAAAACACAATACGACAAGATTTATGATATTTCAGAACTAAATTTATTGGGCGAGTACATTTTATCTAGAGTAGATAATCATGGATATGATGTTAACAGAAAAACAAACGAAACCCGAATTAAACATTTCCCCAAAGCTGAAGATTTGTCTGAATCCCAAAAGCAAAAAATCTATAAATTCTACGAAATAGACTACAAAGAAGGCTGGGGAGTCCGATAAAAGTATAAATACTTATTGACATTATAACTTAGGATATTAGTAATGCGATATTTACTATTCTTTGTTATGGCTTTCTGTGTGAGTGTGGCGTTTGGCGAAGAAGTGACAACTACTACAAACGATGACACGATTCGAACCGAATCTATCACCGATAGCAACGTGAATACGACGAGCACAACGACAACGACTTTAAAGTCACCACCTGCGTCTGCTATTACTCCAACGATTAATACGTCGAATTCGGACTTATGTACGTTTGGGGTTGCGGGTGCAATTCAAACACAAATTCTAGGTATCTCAACGGGAACTCAGGTTACCGACGAGAACTGTGAACGACTCAAACTGTCCAAGACCTTGTATGATATGGGTATGAAGGTTGCGGCAGTTTCTACAATGTGTCAAGACAAACGAGTCTTTGACGCGATGATGATGGCAGGAACACCGTGTCCGTATGACGGACTTATCGGTGATCAAGCAAAAGCAGCATGGATTACCAATGAAGAACTTCAGCCTGGAGTAAAAGAAAAGGAAGGGATGAAAGATGGTACTAAGACGCTGCTTGGCGGTGCTGGTGTTGCTAGTCTACTCTTGTTACTCCTTATCTGAGTCGTTTGACACATCACCTCAATACGGAACAACAAACAACGCTGCTCAGTTCGGATTGAACTGGGTGATGACGAACGTGTTGCCTCAACAAGCTGGATTACAAGTTAGCAACGTGGTATATCGTTACACTACCGTAAAGAATGCAGATGATGATATGTTGGTTCATGTGCAGAACGAAAATGCTCGTGGACCAGGATACATCTTTCGCTCTACGGATGACTGGTCGGGTATTCCTGGCAATTCAATCAACAAAGCAGTCGCGGTTCCGTACATTGATATTTCTTATTGGGGGCCGGGTTCTATTGAAGTAGAAGGAACTGGGGCAGTGACTAATGCTGAAGTGTTCTACACGTATCAGTTTGATCCCTGTTTCGATCCACAATCGAATCCACAGTGTCCAGGCTATGTGGATCCGTTTGTAATAGAATTAACAGAAGTAGAAGTATACGATCCTCTTGACGACGATTTAGTTCAAGATGAGTTAGACAGAAAAAGTAATTTAAAAGCACAAGAGGATGAAGAGAAGGAGAAAGCAAGAAAGAAAGCACTCGAAAAAGCAGAAGAAGTTGAAGAGAGGTTGGAACAGTTATTAGGTATGGTAATGGAGAATGAGTTATCTGCTAGTCAGCAATTGATTCATGATCAATTATCATCGTTAATGTCGCTTCCATCTTCTTACCAAGCTCAGTTGGTCGGCGGTGAGATACCAGGAGGAGTTTTGCCTCCCGATGGTAAATTGCCGAAGAACACACGAGGATTGAGACAATCTTTCGCGTCGGAACTCCGACACGCAGAGATGGTCCGACTACAGTATGAGAAGTAAACAAACCAAAAAGGGAGAGCAGAAATGTTCAATAAAACTTTTACATTATTGGCGGTATTGGTGACCTTTTGTGCTAGTGCGTTTGCGGAAGAGATTCCTATTAGCGGTACTGTGGAATCTAAGTGCATCGTAACGCAAGACACTGCGGGAGTTTACGGTAACGCATCACCCGAAACCTTGTCTACGGCAACGGCAGATGGTGGTGTACATCCGGTTGTACGGTATGATGTAATTCAAGCTGATTATTATATGGCTCGAATTTCTCATCCTACTTCCTTTACCGAATCCCCTAACCTGAGCGACACTGTTACTTGGACTGGCACTACGTCAGTTGATCAAGTATCAGACGCTGGGATGTCTGCCTACGATACCAATAAAGTTGAGTATGATAACGTCACTGAGGTAGACTTGTCTATCGCTGGTTCTACGTGGTTCAAAGTAGAGTCAGAGGCAGACTATGGATACAACAAGGCATTTCCGGGAGGTCAATACCAAGCGGTAGTAACTGCGGAGTGTATCGCCATCTAAGGAAAATCATATGAAATACATCATCTTTTTAGCGACAATGATCTGTGGGCAAGTCTCACTTGCCCACGACTTTACTCCAACGTACCCGAAGTTGGAAACAACGCATCAATCGGGTGTGTTGAAGGCGAGTATGAAGTTGTTCAATAAGAGGAATGATATACGGTATTATAGAGTGGGCGTCTTTGATGATGAGTGGAACAAGATTCCGTTTATTGTTTCAGGCGGGAAAGTAATTAATGTAGAGTATCTTGATACAAAGAGATTTGATGTCTATATTCAGGAGAGTCGAAGAAAAGATGTGACTTATATTTGCACTAAGTCTCTGACACTCCAAGACGGATCTACGAAATCAATTATGGCTTCGAGGATTTGCTCGAAAGTGAAATGAAACTTATGAGAATATTAGTATTAGTGTTATTAGTGATTGCGTGTGAACGTGCGTTTGGTGAGTCGAGTTCTTTGAACTTGGCATTGCCTAATACTCCCGGATCATACGCGCAAGACAGAGTACGTGCTGGGCAACTGGAATGTGCGAACGCCATCGGCGGTGCTACCACCGTTGAGTTTGGTGTAATCGGCATTTTAAACCAGAACGGACCTTATAGCAGTCTCTACGGAGGTGCTTATGAGAATCCACCGGGATATAATCCTGATGGGTTGGTCAAGGATGTTGGGGTTTATGCGAAACTAACCATTCCGCTTGATAAACCCAAGGAACGTCTGAACTGTAACACTCTCTATAAACTCGAACTTGAGAGAAGAAGACTAGAGATACAAAGACTACAGGCAGAGGTCGCGCAACTGCGTAATTTGCAGTTTGCCGATGACGAGGAGTAAACATGGCAGAAGTAGAGTTTGGAGGAATGACCTTCAAGGGTGGCAAGATGATGGTCTTGCTCACTGCACTGTCCACTTTGGGTGGTGCAACTTGGGGTGCTTTCGAGTTCTATAAAGACTATATGGATATGAAGGAGATTATCCAGAATATCGATACAGACGAAATAGCAGCACGAAACGCCGTCATAGAAACGAAACTCGATGAAGCAATTGATTACTCAAGAAGCATTAAGAACGATCTGAGAGATGACTTCAATCGGATGGAG
>Ga0255751_10003209_pt1 | contig 15053 bp, 16 predicted proteins | sample 071ome_20_FD_179951 | JGI IMG/M metagenome (GOLD analysis project Ga0255751, IMG submission 179951) | Coastal salt marsh microbial communities from the Groves Creek Marsh, Skidaway Island, Georgia - 071412BT metaG (version 2) | ecosystem: Environmental > Aquatic > Marine > Intertidal zone >...
TTCAAGCGAGTATGTAGGCTTATAGCTCATAAATTTTTGAGATAAAGAAATATCTGCCTGAGTGTGCATCTGATAATCTGAGTAGGGGTTGGGGAAATATTCTATTCCATAGTCTACCCCTAACTGTTCTTCGAGAATTAGAGCTATATCAACAAAGCTCCTGGGTATTCCTGTGCCCACGTTATATACTCCATTTTTTTTCGATTCACATGCCTTAATATTGGCTTGAATAACGTCTTCAATAAAAATAAAATCTCTTAAAATATTTTCCGAACCCTTAAACAGTCTTGGTGCTTTTCCATTGAGAATCTGATGCCCAAGCTGTATCACCATCGAAGCGGTTTTGTTTTTAAAGTATTCTCTAGGTCCATACACATTAAAAAACCTAAGTCCAATAATCTTTAAATCCGAGTGTTTCTCAGAGTAATGATTTGCAATCTGATCCATTGCATACTTGCTAAAACCATAGGGGTTTTCTGGGTTCTCAATACCTATTCTCTGAGGAGATGGGAGGCTTCCATAAGTTGCAGCAGAACTTGCATAAATCAATGTAGCATTATCTCTCTTGGTTTTTTCTAAAAACCAGTAAAAGGAGTTAATATTAGTTTTAAATACTAGTTCTTGATCGTAAACCCTGGTATCAGAAATTGCTGCCTGATGAAAAATATAATCACATTTGATTGATTTAAGATAATTTAGGTCTTCGAGATTATTAATATCGCCAGATATTATTTTCCCAGTAAATCCAATCAAATTTTTATAATGTCCAAAACTTTTAAGATTGCCATTAGAGAGGGTTTCCTCATTTCTAAAACAATCAAAGACAATTACTTGAGCTTTAGGAAAGTTATCTTGGAAATAAAAAGCTAAATTACTTCCAATGAAACCAGCACCACCAGTTATAAGAATTGTTTTGTTGTTGAAATCAGTTTCAGTGTAATTCATATAATGTATTATACCTATTCATGGCTTTACTATATATATCTAACACCTGATAAATAAAGAATTCGGAAGATGAAATACGAGAGAAATTTCTATCAAATAAAGTCAAATGATACTATCTTATCGAACCTCAATGAAGAGCTAAAAACAATAGGCTACTATTCTCTTCCTTACCAGAACATTAAAAAAATAGAGGTTTATGCAAAATCAATAAAAAAGGAAAATATTTATGTTATTGGAATTGGAGGATCAACATTAGGCACTAGAGCTATCTATACTTTTCTCAGATCTACTAATAATTTTAATAAGAAATTATTTTTTTTAGATACGATTGATCCACTTAGGATTAATTATCTTATATCACTTGCTGATTTGAAAAACGCACACTTTATTTTCATTTCCAAATCTGGCAATACCATTGAGCCCATAAGCATTTTGAAATATCTAGATTCAAAAATTTTAATTTCCAAAGATAACTCTACTGTTGTTACAGATAAGGAATCAAATCTTTGTAAATTTGCAAAAAAACATTCTATTAAAACATTTCTAATTCCAGATAATGTTGGCGGAAGATTCTCTGTTTTTAGTGCTGTTGGACTTCTTCCACTTGCTATGATTGGTGTTAAGATAAATTCTTTACTTGATGGGTGTAAAAGTGTCCATGAGAGCTTTTTTAACAAGCAAGAATATTATGACTTGATTATTAATAAAGCTAGATTTCTTGTCGAAAATAAGTCTAGATTTGTCATTAATATTATATTTTCTTATTCCTCAGTGTTTAAAGACTTCAACAAATGGTTTGTGCAGCTTTGGGCGGAATCACTAGGCAAGAAAAATATAAATAAAACTCGTCAAGGGCTCACACCTGTCGCATTAATTGGTCCTGATGATCAACATAGTTTCCTACAATTAATCATGGACGGAGTAAGAGACAAAACTGTTACTTTTTTTAAGATTAATGATCTAAGGGATGACTCACTAATTCCTCATAACGAGAAATTTTCTTTATTTGATTCTAATTATATTAATCATAAGAGTTTTAATGATCTGATTAATCTTCAAGCAGATTCAACTTATGAGGCCATTATTCAAGAGAAGGATATACCTTGCGATAAGATCACTATTGATAAAATTGATGAAAAAAATATTGCCAAGTTAATGTATAGATTCTTTCTCTTAACTTCATGCGTGGGATCCTTTCTTCAGATAAATACTTATGATCAACCCGGCGTTGAGCTTGGTAAAGTAATACTCAAAAAGAAATTTAAATCAAATGATTAAATATTGTTTGTTTCCAGTAGCCGGTTTTGGCACTAGATTTTTACCAGTGACTAAAACTGTCCCAAAGGAATTGTTGCCCATCTTAGATAAACCTCTAATACAATATGCTATAGATGAGGCTTATGAGTGCGGTGCTTCGGAGTTAGTTCTGGTAATTAATAAATTTAAACTCGCTATAAAAAGCTATTTTGAACCTTTTCCTTATCTTTCATCATTAGTGTCAAATAGCCCAAAGAAAAGTAAACTTGAGTGTATTGATAAGATCGTTCAAAATTGTAATCTGAGTTTTGTCAATCAGTCTGAGATGATGGGATTAGGGCACGCTATTGCTCAAGGCAAACAAATTATAGGCAATAACCCGTTTGCAGTTGTGCTGCCTGATGACCTTTGTTATAACAAGAATGACTCAGTATTAGGACAAATGCAGGAGGTATATTCACAAAATCAAGATAAATGTATTATTGCGGTTGAAGAGGTTGACACCAGTGAAGTATCAAAATACGGTGTAATTAGTGCCAGACCATCATCCTCAAATAAAAGGATATTTGATGTGGATGATATGATTGAAAAGCCAATGATCGATGAAGCCCCTTCGAATTTAGCAATAATTGGTAGGTATATACTAACACCTGAAATTTTCGAAGTGCTTGATAAAACTAGGCCAGATAAGAATGGAGAAATACAAGTAACTAATGCCTTAAGAGAATTAGCAAAACTGGGAAAAGTTATTGCTTATCAATTTGAAGGCAAGAGAATAGATTGTGGTTCTGTGAAAGGATATATAGAGGGAAACGTATTTTTTTCGAACTTAGGCTAAGAGCTGCTATGCCCTTAGCCCTGATGGTATTTTCATCTAATACCAATCATCATCAGTCTCGTCATCATAATCATAATCTTTTTCATCATCATCTTCAAACTCATCATAATCATAATCATCTGTACTCATTTTTGTCTCCGCAAAAAATTAACAAAATTAACCAAGAATTACTTGTTGGTTAATTTCGAAATATACTCTTTTTGTATAAATTGTAAAGATAAAAAATATATTAAATAAATATGTTAAAAATCAATTATTTAAATTTTTTTAAAAATTTTAGATTAAATAATTTTTACGATCTAATATAAAGAATCTGTTTTTAATATTAGATTTGTTGATACACAGTAATCTTTGACTGTTTTATTGGTTATAAAGAGATAAGAAAGAGTTAGTAAACTCATCTACTTTTTTCTCAACTTCCCTAATAAGTTTATCAAATTGGATTTGTTGGGAAGATCTCTCTGAACTTCTAATAGTATCTCTCATTTGATCAACACTTTGAAAAAGTTTATAAATCTCGCCATAGGTCTGCTGATCATAATGTTTGAGATATCCTCTAATATGATTGATCAGTTGAATTCGAAGCTCTCTATTGATCTTCTGCTCAGATATAGATGGTTTTGGATTAATTTCATTTGGATGAAAAAGAACGCCATTATCAAAACTCTTTTGAAAAGAGGAATTAACTTTCGAAACATGAAAACCCAACCGTTGAAACATTGGATAATATGAGTCTTCATTAATGAATAAGCCAAAAAGATTGTTAATTTCAGTTTTGTAATTCATTCTTAATTTATTTTGGTTAAGCAGGTCAAAAGTCACCTCTTAAATAAAAATTAAATTAATTGTACAAAAATTTAGTGTCAATCTGATATAAAATTTTCGCAAAAGTTTAAACTTTAACAAAAACAACAAGGGTATATGTCTAAAGAAGTCAACGTTACTACTGGCTCAGAAAGCAATCTAGCTGTCAGCTTATTATTATGGTTTTTCCTGGGTTACGGAATTGGAGCACATAATTATTATCTAGGAAGAATAGGCGTTGGGGTTGCGCAATTAATCATTTTCATCCTGGCTTGGCCTGCTGTATTTTTATATGGTTTTGGTTTGATAATGTTTATTGCCCTTCTAATATGGTGGCTAGTAGACTTAGTTTATGTTTTCCAACTCTCAAATAAATCAAACCTAGTATCAGTTAACTCTTCCAAAAGTAATGATAGTTTGGAAGATTTAGAAAAATTACATGCCCTTTTTGAAAAGGGTGTCTTAACAGAAGAACAGTATTCCGCCAAAAAAGCCAAACTTTTGGAAACATTATAATTTTTTGCAGATAGGTTTTTCCTAGAGTATGTTAATGGCTAAATTTAAATTAGCTTTCATTCCTAGTTTTTTGTTTCTAGTTGTCGGATCTGGCTCAGACTCTGTAGTCGATCTAGTTAAAGATGGCAATATGGATAATTGTCCTTAGAAAACACTTGAGCAAATGGCAAATGACTATATGGATTCGCCTTCCTGGGAATCCCTTGTAACAGATGATGGGTTAACCTATGTGAATCTTAGAGGAGGGATAACTTATGATGGAATCCCTTCAACTGCCTTACTTCAGTTTTCGGCAAATGAAAAAACGGATAGATTTGAGATCAATGTAATGGAAATAAATGGCCTGCCACAAAACAATTCATTGGCAATAGTTTTGCTTAACAATATGTGTGAAGCGTAACTAAAATTATTCTTACTAATCTATCCAAAAGATGAGGCGCTAAAGAAAGAGCTTTGTCCGTGTTATTTGAATCATTCATAGTTCTTCGTTTTTCCCCAGTTACTGGAGAATTTTGCTAAATTTTTTAGTTAATTTTCTTAATTTATACTCAAAATTATCTATATAAAAATTGCATTAAATATTTGACTAAGATTGGTTATTTATTTTTTCTTGATCGAAAAAAAGGCAAGGAAAATAGTCTGTTTTTTCGATGTAATAGGAGAGTTATGGTGCTGGTTTAGAACATATTTTCAACCTAAATAATAAAAGACCAGCATGCTGGTCTTTTATATATAGCTAGGTTAAGAAAAGTAATCTACTTTTTCGTAAATTTTGTATGTAGTTCAAATACAATTACAAAGATAGCAATTGAAACTATTAAAGATATTAGACCTCCAAAGGACATTCCATTAAAGATCTTTGTGCCAGCTTTAATGAATACCAGAATAAAAGTTATCAAAAATACACCAGCAGCAGCTAAAGTAAATAACTTAGCTTTCTGTTCATCCTTCTTATAACGGAACCATGCTCCTGCAATTGAAGATAGTGGAATTAAAAACAATAGATAATAGTGTAAAGTAAAAGGTTTATCACCTTTGTTAAAACCTCCTACTAAGGCACCAAGATCACTCACAGCACCAGGGATTGACATACCGCTCATACTAATCGGACCGAAAGAAACCCAAGGCAAGAAGAAGGCAACAAGAAGCGCCATAAGCAGTTTATTTTCAAGAGGGGCAAACATTTCACCCCAATTAATATTTGTAATTTCTGATTTGATATCCATTATTTCCCCTTATTAAATGTAACTATAGTGATTATAGTTTTAATTGACCTAGAAGTACAAAGGTTTTTCATACTTTTTTTTAAGATTCTTATATTAGTTAATATGCAGCTAATTTGATATAACAATAACTGGAGGAATCTCAGAATAAACACTCTCACTGCCACCCTTAAATTCGATCTCAATTGAATCTCTTCTTTCAAGTTCCTTGGAGAAATTTAGATGAGGTTTCTTCGATACAAATACAGCAGTTGCTGATATGTTCGTAACATTTCGAGAGTCACTGAGTATCTTTAAGAAGGACTTCTTAGGAGGCAATTCAAGGCTTAACATGAGATTAATATCTCTCATTTCAGAACTAAGCAATTTGGAAAACTTGGTTGCCTCTAGAGTAAGAATTTTTTTCCCATTTTCTGATGAAACTTTAAAGATTGCCAATCTTGGGTTGCTCTGCATAAAAGAGCCTAATGAATCAGTAGTTCCCATAGGGAGTCTGGTATCTATAACTAGCCTCTCCCCAATCATTGCTTTTGATTTAGAAAAAGTTGAATCGGGATGAAGATATTTTTTTGAGAGATTAACAACTCTATCAAAAATCCTGTCTTTATCTTTCCCCATTAAAGTGAAAGTAACAGAAACAGGAACATCTATTACTTTTCCTTCACTAGCAATTTCAATATCGGTTGTGTAGATATCTGCCTTGAACTCACTAGGTTTGCAACCATTAAGAATAAAAGTTGCTAGAAACGATAAAAAAAAGATCTTTTTCACAATAAGATTAAACCATGTAATTAAGTGCAAATTGATTTTTATTAATAAGAATTTTTAAACACAAATAATCCATTTAAAAGTGAATGAATTATTTGTGTTTCTTATGATCACTTTTTTCTCTGTAAGTATTGAGTTGCCTATTACTCTTCTGTCTTACCGGAACCTGCCATTAATAGCGCATAACCAATAACCCCTGCTATCATAGGCGTAAATTGATATATTGCTTCAGGAATACTTATTCCTATTGCAGCATATAAATCTGTTCCTGTCCAGCTAAGAGCAAAATCAGCAATTCCCCAAATAATTAATAATATTCCTAAAATCTTCATATTAATTCTCCAAGTTAGTAATGTTTTAACAATTTACTGAAAACTCTCAGTTTTATTCTTCTCGACCATAACTAAAAATTTTCTAGACTACATGTCAAGCGGTTATTGAGCATGTGAATCGAATTATATACCATTATGAACCAAATTGATTTATGTATAATCAATTTATATGAAGAAAATAATATTAAGCTTAACTGTCTTTTTATCATCCATTCTTTTTACTTCAACATCTCTAGGCGAGTGGAAATATGTTGAATCTAATGTAAGTGGAGATAGATACTTTGTGGATTATGACCAAATTCGTCAGAAAAGTGGCAAAGTTTATTACTGGACTCTTGCTGATTATAAAGAGCCATTGCCTGGTCCTTATTTCTCCAGTAAGTCATACACAATAGCTGATTGTGAAATATTTAGATCTAAAATATTAAGTTGGGTTTTTTACAACGGTCAAATGGGGCAAGGTAATTCTGAGACAGATAATCGTCTAAATGATTGGCGTTATCCCGCTCCTGATACATTAGAAGAAGTTATCCTAAAATCTGTTTGTGAAAGAATCTAATTATCGTATCTAACCATATAAAGTGATTCTTTAATTTTGTAGATGAAGTTATTGTTTTTTCTACTTTTCCTTTTTCGATAATTTTTCAAAAATACTCCAAATCAACTTTGGATAAAAGTCTTTATTTCCTCTAATAGTTAGTTTTCTTGGTGTAATTGAAAACTCTTATCTTTTTGATTTTGGTAAATTATATTTACAATTCTTAAAAGAAAAATTGCATTAACAATCAATACAACATCTGCACCTATATCAATGTAAGAAATCCGATTTAGTTCTTGATAGGTGTATGTTTCTCCGATTGCTAGTTCCATCCTAAAAGAGGCATTACTCAAAAAATTTCCAATTAGAAAAGTTGCCCACCAAATTGGAAAATCATATGGAACTTTATTATTTTGCCATTCTTCAGAATTGAAAGATGCTTTAAAGGTTTCTTTTAATGATCGATAGGGCATCACTAAATTTGCAAAAGGTATGAAATACCAACCTACTGACCACCGTGGACTAATATTCAATCCCTCCACTCCCAAAAGATGATTAATTTTCGAACTTACAAAGAACCATCTTCCAATTAAAAAGAAAGATGCAAAAAGTAATATTGTATATAAACCATTCACTATTGCTACTCTGGAGTCATTTTTGTCTGCCAAAACACCAAAAACATCCTCAGAATATAAATCTTTAACAAAATAATCATTTATTAGGTTTATTTGCATAAAGTTTGAGAAAATATTGATGACGCAAACAGTCATTAATCCATAAAGACATAACTTTACAGATTTTGTTATTAAGTGATTATTCATAAACTTCCTCTATGTATTAATTTAATAGACACCTTTATCTACTCCACAGTAACGGAGTAAATTTAGAATAATATATGATCTTAGATTCTTTGAACTTTGGGTTGTAGTTAAAGTACCTTTTAGATCTAACTTCCATAAAGATAATTATAAAACAGTAGATGTCAAAATGATACAGTTAGTTATACTTTTGAAATGTTATTTAAAAATTTAAACTAATAATGTTTAAAGGTTGGTTTGGTGAACAAAAAACAAGTTTAAATTTATGGTTCACTTTAGATAGAAAAAAATATCAGAGATTTTCCAATATCATTATTCCATCCAGAAATGGAACTTCTCAATTAGATCACATAGTTCTGTCACCTTTTGGACTTTTTATTATTGAGACAAAGAATAGAAAGGGGTGGATATTTGGATCTTTTGACCAACCAAAATGGACTCAAGTTATCTTTGAAAGAAGATATTCATTTCAAAATCCATTAAGACAGACATACAGACAGAAAAAAGTTTTATCTGAGTTCCTCAATTTGAATGAATCTCTTATTCAAACTGTAGTTTTTTTTAATGGTGATTCGGAGTTTATGACAGATTTACCTCCAAATGTACTTTCTTATGGACTCAGTGATTACATCAGTCAGTTTAATGAGGAGGTTATAGATAAAAATGAACAAAAAAGAATATCAAATTTATTAAAGAAATTAAAAAAGGAGAATAGATTTTCTAATGAAGAACATCTTCAATCTTTGGATGAACGTTATTCTTCAAATACTATCTGTCCAAAGTGTGGATCAGATCTTGTTTTACGAGAGGTTAAAAATGGTCCAAATAAAGGATCACAGTTTTTAGGATGTGATAGTTATCCTAAGTGTCGTTTTACCAAAGATATTGAGATTATTGATGACGGGTACGACCCAATCAAAATTTTAGTATTAGTGGGAATTTTGATAATATTATTTTATCTTTTATATTAAAAATATAATTAATAATCAATATTTTATGTTAATAAAGTATATTATTCTAAAACTATTCCACCGTAACTGACTTAGCAAGATTCCTGGGTTGGTCAACATTGCAACCTTTTATGAGTGCAACATGATAACTTAGAAGTTGTAATGGTATGGCAAATATTATTGGTCCAGTAATTCTTCCAAGACCTTTGGTGACAGGAATCATTTTTACATTTGGTAAGTTTTCTATATCTGCTAACTCATCTTTAAAGACATACATTAGAGAGCCTCTTGAGCTTACTTCTTGCATATTGGATTTTAGTTTTTCCAGTAAATCATTTTTTGGTGCCACAACTATTACGGGAGTATCTTTGTCAATTAAGGCGATTGGACCATGCTTTAGCTCCCCAGCAGCAAAGGCCTCAGCATGAATATAGCTTAGCTCTTTGAGTTTTAAAGCACCTTCCATTGCTATTGCATGTTTTGTGCCTCTTCCAAGAAATAAGGCATTATGTTTGTCTTTAAAATCTTTTGCTAAATCTTTAATGTAAGGATCAATTTTCAAAACTTCGTCAATTAAACCTGGCAGCCTATTTAGCCCTTTGGCGATTAACGTTTCCCTATCTCTAGAAATTACTTTTTTTGATTTCCCGATTGCTGTTGCCAATAATGCAAGACTTACAAGTTGCCCAGTAAAGGCTTTGGTAGATGCAACTCCAATTTCAGGTCCAACATTCATTAAGAAGACCATTTTAGATTCTCTGGTTAAGCTTGATTCTGCAGTATTGCAGATACAGAGAGTTACTGAGTCAGGTTGTCTATTATTAATGGATTTAAGCGCTTCTAGAGTGTCAGCTGTCTCACCGCTTTGAGAAATTGTTACAAACAACGTATTTTTATGACTTACTGATTTTCTATATCTGTATTCACTCGCAACCTCAACACTGCATGATACTTCAGTAATATCTTCTAGCCAGTACATTGCAACTAAACCTGCATTGAAACTAGTGCCACATGCAATTATTTTTACATGTTCGATTGTTGAAAAAACTTCTGCAGCATTTGGACCAAAAGATTCAATATATACTTCATCATGAGAGATTTTCGATTCAAGAGTGTCTCTGATAGCTTGCGGTTGATCATGGATCTCCTTAAGCATAAAGTGCGGAAAGATGCCTTTAGTAACCTGCCCACGTTTAAGCTTAGAGGCAATGATTTCACGTTTAGTGGCTTTCCCATTAACATCATAAAATTTGATCTCATGATTTTTGATAAGCGCAATATCTCCATCTTCCATGTAGGAAAATTTTGATGTTAAGTCGATTAGTGCTAATTGATCTGATGCGAAGAACAATCCTGAATCGCTGTATCCAATAACCATAGGTGCTGATCTTTTTGCAATGACAATCTCATTAGGGCTATCAATAGAAGTAACTGCTATAGCAAAAGAACCTTGAAATTTTTCTATTGATTTTTGTGTCGCCTCTAAGAGAGTTTTAGAGGTTTTTAGATTTTCATAAATGCAATGGGCAATAACTTCAGTATCAGTATCAGAAGTAAAAACATAACCTTGTTTTAATTGTTCATTCTTTAAAGACTGAAAGTTCTCAATAATGCCATTCTGAACTACAGCAATAGATTGATTACAAATATGAGGATGGGCATTATTCTCAGAGGGGGTTCCATGAGTAGCCCATCTTGTGTGGGCAATTCCAATGTTACTTATTAATTTATCTTTTGAATCATTAATTTTCCCTTCCAAATTGGATACCTTACCTGCTGACCTAAATCTTTTGAAATCTTTGCCAATATTAACAACTAGTCCGGCAGAGTCGTACCCCCTATATTCTAGGTCTTTCAATCCATTAATCAAAAAAGGCAGTATATTGTCTTGGGAGATTCCTCCAATAATTCCACACATGATTAGTTATTAAAGTTCAAAAAAAAATAAGAATATATATCATACGCAATATGAATATAGATCTTCACACTCATTCGTATTATTCAGATGGTGTATTATCACCGAAAGACGTTGTAAGAAGAGCGTTAAATGCAGGTTGCAATTTTTTTTCTCTTACAGACCATGACACTTTAGAAGGTTTAGAAGAGGCAAATAAATACGCAGAAAGCTCTAATTTGACGTTTATTAATGGTGTTGAGATTTCAGCACAACACAATTCTCAGTCTATTCACATAGTTGGGTTAGGAATTAATCCTAATGAAAAGCTATTACTTGATGGACTAAGGAGAAATAATCAATTCAGAGTTGAGAGGGCAAGAAAAATCAGTGAGGGGCTTGGCAAAGTTGGAATTCAAAGAGCTTATGAAAATGCAAGGAATTTAAGTAAAACAGATTACATTACAAGGACACATTTTGCTCAAATGCTAATTAAAGAAAATGTTTGTTCAAATATGTCATCAGTTTTTAAGAAATACATGACTGGTAAAAAACCAGGTTCGGTAAAAGGGGAATGGGCGTTATCAGTTGAAGTAATTAAATGGATTCATCAAGCTGGTGGATTGGCAATTTTGGCACATCCACTAAGATATAAAATGACTTTAAATAAGTTGAAAAAATTAGTTAAAGATCTTAAATTTTTAGGACTTGACGGCATAGAAATTGTAAATTCATTTTCAAGCCTCGAAGATATACGTGTTTCCAAAATGATTGCAGATGAAAACGAAATACTATATTCAGGCGGTTCAGATTTTCATGGATGGACTGACCAAAAAATTGAGGTAGGAAATATTCCTAAATTTGATTATGGAGAAAAATTAGTAATTAATTATCTTAGATGAAAGCAGAAATTATTAGTGTCCATCCTGACAATCCGCAAATAAGATTAATTAAGTATATTGTGAGTAAGATTCTTTCTGGGGCAATAATTGTTTTTCCAACGGACTCTGGGTTCTCAATTGGTTCTGCTTTAGACAATAAGAATGGAGTTGAGAGAATAAGATTAATTCGCAACTTATCTAAAAATCATGACTTTACTTTAATACTTAATTCATTAAGCCAAATTGGAGAGTTTGCAAAATTAGATAACGATGCTTTTCGTTTTATAAAACGAACGCACCCAGGTCAATTTACCTTTATCCTTGAGGCTACAAGAATAGTTCCTAACAGATTGGCCCATCCTAAGAAAAAAACAATTGGAGTTAGGGTTCCCGATAAACCTTTGATAAGAGGTTTGATAGATGAATTAGGCGAACCCATTATGAGTGTATCACTTATTATAGATGGACATGAATTCTTAAGTACTCAGGATGTTATCGATAAACTGAAAGCAAAAGTAGATATTATTATCGACTCAGGTTATTGTTTACCAACACCAACAACTGTTATAGACTTTACTAAAAATCCATATAAGGTACTTAGGGAGGGGTCTGGAGATACATCATCAATCTTTGGATGAGGTATTATATAATGTCGTTTTCAGTCAATATACGAACTAATGAAAACTGCTGAAATTCGAAAAAAATTTCTTGATTATTTTTCTAAACAGGGTCATGCAATCGAGGCTAGTTCCAGCCTCGTTCCACACAATGACAAAACACTGTTGTTTACTAATTCTGGAATGGTGCCATTCAAAGATGTGTTCAGTGGTGCTGAAAAAAGACCATATACTCGTGCTGCCTCATGTCAAAGATGTGTTCGTGCAGGAGGTAAGCATAATGACCTTGAAAATGTAGGATATACAGCTAGACATCATACTTTCTTTGAAATGCTAGGTAATTTCTCTTTTGGTGATTACTTCAAAAAAGACGCTATTAGTTTTGCCTGGGAGTTTCTTACAGAAGAATTAAAGCTACCACCTGAAAAACTATGGGTTAGTGTTTTCGAGGATGATGATGAGGCTGAGGATATTTGGGTTAATGATATAGGTTTTCCAAAAAATAGAATTTCAAGATGTGGTGCCAAAGACAATTTTTGGCAAATGGGAGATACAGGACCTTGTGGTCCATGCAGCGAAATCTTTTATGATCATGGAGAATCTATTCCTGGTGGCCCTCCTGGTCATGCTGATGAAGATGGTGACCGTTATATAGAAATCTGGAATTTAGTCTTTACTCAATTTGATAAACAAGAAGATGGCTACCTTAAGCCTCTTGATTCACCATGTGTTGATACGGGCATGGGTCTTGAAAGATTAGCAGCAGTTCTTCAGCATGTTAATAATAATTATGATACTGATGGATTTCAGGAATTATCAAAAGAAATTGTTAAGTTGTCAGATTCAAAATTAAATATCGATCAGTCAGATCCCTCAGTTCGAGTAATTGCAGACCATATTCGTTCCACAGCTTTTATGATTGCTGATGGTGTTCTTCCATCAAATGAGGGAAGAGGGTATGTTCTTAGAAGAATTATTAGAAGAGCAATTAGGCATGGGCATAAGATAGGTATCAACAAGGTTTTCTTTTATCGTCTTGCTCCAATTCTTTCTCTACAAATGAAGGAGATATATCCTGAACTTAAGAAAAATCTTGCCAATGTTGAAAAAGTTCTCAATAGAGAAGAAGAAAGATTTCTTGAAACCTTAGACCAGGGCATGAATATTCTTGAGGAGAGTATCTCTAATCTCAAAAACAAAGAAATCGATGGAAAAACTGTTTTTAAGCTATACGATACTTTTGGTTTTCCGGTTGATTTGACAGCAGATGTAGCTCGAGAAAAGGGACTTAGTCTTGATATGGAAGGTTTTGACATGGAGATGGAAAAACAAAGAAGTAGGGCAAGAGTTTCAGGCGATTTTGCTGCCCAAAGAACTCTGTCAATTGACTTTGAAACAAATTTTGTTGGCTATGACCAACTAGAAAGTAATAGTTCAATTACCACAATTATAAAAAACGGGTCTCAAGTTAAAGAGCTTTCTGAAGGTGATGATGCAATAGTTGTTTTAAAAAATACCCCATTTTATGCAGAGTCAGGAGGCCAGGTAGGAGATTCAGGAAAACTTTTTTTTGCTAATGGAGTTTTTGAGGTTGCAGATACTCAAAAGCAGGTTTCTGGTGCCTTTGAGCATCATGGTAAAGTAATATCAGGATCAATTAGAATCGATGATCTTGCAAATGCCAAAGTTGATTCATCTAGAAGAAAAAAAATCGCAAGAAATCACTCTGCTACTCACTTACTTCATGCGGCGCTGAGAAGAGTTCTTGGTGAAACTGTATCCCAGAAAGGATCATTAGTTGATGAAGATAGACTGAGATTTGATTTTTCTCATGATGAACCTCTATCTACTAGTGAAATCAGTGAAATTGAGTCTATGGTTAATAGAAAAATTATAGGCAATTCTGATGTACATTCTCAAGTAACAGATATTGATCATGCCAAAAAATTAGGAGCAATGGCATTATTTGGTGAGAAGTATGGAGAGACTGTCAGAGTTCTAACTATGGGTAAAGGTGATTTTTCAGTTGAATTATGTGGTGGAACTCATGTTGAGAGACTTGGAGATATTGGCTTGTTTAAAATCACTAATGAAACTGGTATATCCTCAGGAGTTAGAAGAATTGAAGCTATTACAGGTTTTACAGCTTATCAATTCGATAAAAGTAAAGCTGATGAAATTAATCAAATTGCGAAAATAATAAAATCTGAACCTTCGAATGTTTTAGGCAAGATTTCCCAAATTCTGGATCTGCAGAAGAAGCTTGAAAAGCAAATTTCTATTTTTCAAAAGCAGCTTGCAGGTAATCAATCTGATGACTTATTAAAAAAAGTTAAAGAGGTAAATGGAGTAAATTTGCTATCTGCAAAAATTGAAGGTGTTGAAATCAAAGACTTAAGAGATATCGTAGATAAGATTAAAGATAAACTTTCTAATGCGGTAATTGTTCTTGCTTTAGTTAAAGATAATAAAGTTTCCATTGTTTCTGGAGTCACTAAGAATTTAACAGATCAATTTCATGCGGGAGAAATTCTTAAACATGTTGCCATTCAAATTGATGGCAAAGGGGGTGGCAGATCAGATATGGCTCAAGGCGGGGGAAATGATGTCTCAAAACTAGATTCTGCCTTGAAGTCAGTCGAATTTATAATTAATAACCCTTGAATTGGTTC
>Ga0255751_10003212_pt1 | contig 15044 bp, 19 predicted proteins | sample 071ome_20_FD_179951 | JGI IMG/M metagenome (GOLD analysis project Ga0255751, IMG submission 179951) | Coastal salt marsh microbial communities from the Groves Creek Marsh, Skidaway Island, Georgia - 071412BT metaG (version 2) | ecosystem: Environmental > Aquatic > Marine > Intertidal zone >...
GGTCAACACATGCCAGTGTATCACATGGGGGGCACTCGTGGGGTTCATTGGCAGAGTTCCAGAACTTCTGGTTTGCTTCTAGCAATGCCTCGGTTACATCCTCTTTGAAAGAACGACGTGGGATGAAGAGTTCATCATCCTCATTCTTATACTCTGGATGCTTATCTTTGAACGTCCATTCTACATCATACAACAGAGATTGTACGATGTCATTGATAGTTTCAACAGAATGTGGCGGGAGTGATTGCCACTTGTATCCAGGATACATATCATCCTTGACACGATTAAGCAGAGTAAGTTTTACTTGCCAACGATCATCAAATAGATTGAGAAACTCTTGGTAATCATCTTGAGATTTGAAATTAGGGATTGTCACTTTTTAAGATGCTCCAATACTTTAGAGAAATGCATGTCACCATGAATATATCCTGCAACGATTATAGCAGCAACACAGAGGATTAGCAACCCCAGCACCACTATATTCATCACAAGAGACTTCTCAGTCATCAGCACTCATCCATTGCAAGAGGTTTAGTGATTTTGCGGAGTTGGTAACTACCATCTTCACGTTCAATCCATTCTACACTGTCACCTTCCTTCAAATCTGCTGCTTTCAGCAAATCGTTGGGAAACTCAATGTAGTAGTCATCAACACCATCTACACTACCTTGTTGAACAGGAAGTCTCCAGGTTTTAGACACACTGTAACCATCTGCCTTGACTTCAAACTTCTCAAGAGATCCTGGTTTGCGTTTGGTTACAGTTTTGCCACCATCAGGTGACTCATAGATCCAACCTTTCTCATACTTCAGACGAGTGGGATCATTGCGTGATACTTCTGCATTGGGAGTCCACTCATAACCACCTGCTCGCTTGATTGCTTCTACTTCAGCATCAAGTTGTGCTCGTTTGTTATAATACTCTGCCTCACGCAAGTTGTACTCACGGCACTTCTCTTTTTCTGCCGCAGCATCACACATTGCATTCATTTCTTCTTCAGTGTAGTTATGTGATTCCTCTGGATAGTAATTCTCTTCCCAGAAATTTGTCCAGTCTCTTTGAGTTGCAGAAGAAACACCAGATGATGGATTGACATCATCAAGAGATGTATCAATTTCAACTGAACGATGACCCTTAAGAAGGGAAAGAACCTCAATGTTCTTGGTCAGATACTTTTTGTGATACTCTATGCTCTCATCCACAGCATTTACGACAGTATCATAAATGTCCTGAGGTGTGAGATCTTCACAATTCAGAGCATCATGTATCCAATTATCAAGTTGCTCAAGAGAATACTTCTTGTAAGAGAAGTCAGAGGAGCGAGGATCAGAGGTCATTGAGGTAATCCTTGATTGCTTGTTCCATAATAACCTGAACCTCTTTGCTTGTCAACCCATTTAACCATTCCCATTTTGGGTCTTTTGGGTCCCAGTCCATCGTAAAGGATCCGTCTTCATTCTGAGAAATCTTAAGACTATCAGGAGTATCAGCAGTCATCACAATTCTCCTCTTTGTGCTTCTTACGAATCTTTTTTAAGGATTTGAGTTCCATCTTGATATTCTGATATGCTGTCTCAGCATCAATCTTGCCACCCATTTCCATGGCGCAGATCATATCAACACGAGTACCAAAGTGACTCAATGCTTTCTCAAAGCAATCTAGATCTTCATACATCCCATTCAGTCCTACAGTTTTCTGCAAGAATATCTATGCGGGCATCAAGAGAGTTCCAACACTCATAGAGTGCATTAGACTGACCCGTCATTTCTTCTTCAAGAACACGAACTTTATCTTCTAGTTCTTGAATCTTTTTCTCCAGAATTTCAAGGGGAGTTGGTTCATTGATTCCCCACTTCTGAAAAAACCAATAAGGATTCTGCTTCATTTCACTTGTGGATGTAAGAGTTTAATGTTCTTAGTTACAACCTTTGTTTTAGTCTTAGTGGTAGTCTTTGCTTTGGGTTTAGGTTTAGGTTTAGGTTTAGCAGTAGTAGTTGCCTTAGGTTTGGGTTTCGCTTTCGTAGTAGTCTTAGGTTTCTTTGTTACTTTTGGTTTGACCGTTGCTTTTGGTTTGCGTGTGGTCTTGGGTTTTGGTTTGGCGATTGGAATGATGCCAAATCCACGCTTACAACTGACAGTATAATCCTTTGTGGTTAGTTTGTGCCGTTGGATATACTTATCCATATGCTCTTGGCATTGAAACCAACAGATTTTCTTTTCAGTTTTATGGTCAAGACGGAAAGGGAACATCTCGTAAGGAAACTTCTCTGCTTCAGTTAGACTTTTTCTTTTTGTTGTATTCAATGACGTATTTTTGGTGCTCGTGTGTTTTGTCACTTACAGTCACATGATAGAGGTTTCCTTTTAATTGTTCAGTGATAATTTTAAGAAGTTGCTCTGTGTCACTCATCGGTGCTCAAGTTGTTTGGTTCACATTATAGCATATTATTCTCTATTCTGCTGCTCTCCATTGCTTTCTCATCACTTGATACTCAGAATCATATGCAGCAAGATCACGCATCTCTTTGAATACTTGTGCCGCCTTTGCTTTTTCGGATGTCAGCGCATCAGTTTCCTGTGGGAGAACCCTCTTAGAACCATCGTATTTCGTCCCCGTCTTGTGGTTAGCATAACGTCTCGCCCGAGTAAATCCCATTTCAAGGAACTTCCTCGCCATGTCCATGCCAATGAAATCATTCTTCCCTTTGTACTCACAGAACATCTTGTAAATCGTATGAGAAGATTTAAGAGCGGTAGGAACATCTTTGAATCTCCAGTGCTTACAGATAGCAGTCTTATATGGTTCACATAAGAGAACTCCCTGCTCCCCACGACCTATACGATAGAGGTGGCGATTTTCTGGAAGACTAAAGTCAATGGTATCATAATCTAGTGTGTAGTCAAACTCTTTCATTCAATCATTTCCAACAGGTTTGCATGGATTTTTCTATGGCACATACAACATAACACATAACACTTAGAAATTTCAAGTTTGAATTCTTCTTTTGTCACGCGAGCGGCAGAGTTAGAAATTGTAAACTCTTTCTCATCAGGATTTTTGTGATGAAAATCATTGCAACGCCAGTCATTGTAATTTCCGCAACTATCGCAGGGTTTATCTTTGCCCTCTTTAAGTATCTTTTGTTTCCAGGTTAGGAAATTTGGATCTTCTTTACAACGTTTGTATCTCTCTGCAGAGTTACGTTTTTTCCGTGCTTTAAATTCAGGATCATCTTTAATCCTTTGGTATCTTTCACGGGACGCTTGCGCACGCTTGGCGGGATCTTTGTAAGGCATAAGTAAAGGGACAGACTAACTTATTTATATTCGTTTGTCCTTATTATACCATAAATGCTGGTTATTGCAGAAGTAGTTTGTAGAGAATTCTTAACTGCTGTTTGTATTTATTCATACACTTTCTTTGGAGACTCAATTTCTGTGATTGCAGCATAGATCAATGAGTTAAAACTCTTCGCCATGATACGATAACCTGTCCCAACATACAGTTGACCTGCTACTACCGAGACAGTGCAAATGCCCCAGAAGATGTAGTACCACTTGGACTTGACTTGATGACTTTTGTTTTTCATTCTGGATTACAAATTACAAAACTGAAGAAATTACCTTGAGTGTCTGATGCTTGACGGCAATAGTATTGCGGTGGTGGTTCTGGAATCTTTGAAAGAGTTATGATTGCAAGTACAATCTGAATAAAGGGAAGAATGAATACTACCTTTTCTCTCATTGTAGTGCCTTCTCAAGTTGATTGATACGCATAAACTCTTCGTATGCTTTATCAGAACGTTCCGAAAGAATACTTAAGATGTCTTGACGAATGACATCAGTGTCCACATAGTCGTCAAAATACTTGTCAAGTGCCTCTTTCAGATAGCGTCTCCTGTGCCATTCTGGAGAGTAAGGTCGGTAATCCATGGTCATATCATATATGATGGTATTATAGTGCCTTCAAGGCGCTTCTGTCAACCCTACAGACCGATTTCGTTCCAGGTCTTGGGTGTACCGATACCTTTTCTGTTGTCTCTGACCTTCTGCCAGTAAAATAAGATACCAGTGAACCTCCATACCCATGCCCGAATAGTATCTCCCTTCACATATTCTTGTGGTTCTTCATAGTTACCATAAGGATCTGGACCACCAGCAGGCATTGCAACTGGTTTAATTCCACGCAACCAATAGACTGCTTCTGCAATTCTCATTGAGCGTTTCATGTGGAAATCATGAGTCACAACGAATACAATATCTGCCTTAAACTCATCTCTCACTCTCTTCAGTGTGTGAGTGAAGTTAGTGACAGTATCCCAGGCATCATAGTCAAGATAAACTCTATTGGGATCAACACCCTTTTGCATATAGTATTCTAAAGGATTGCCACCCTCACTTGACACAAGAATCTTTGCATCTGGATAGATATCTGCTAACTGAGCACATTTATTTGCTCTGTCCATTCCACCACCCAGGTGAAGAATAAGTCTATTCATTGTTGTCTCCTAGTCCTAGTTCGTTAAGATAGTCTATCCACCATTGTGGGTCTTTGTTTCTTCTCCAGTTAGGTACTTCCATACCCTTTTCAGAGTAGTATTCAAACAAAGCTTCATCTATAATCTGTTTTACTTCCATATTCCTCATCCTCTTCGTCAACGTCTGCATATACGTTTGCCATGTAGACGTGTGGTTTTCTGGATTCATCTCTGACATGTTTTTGCTCGTCGTTAATGGCAGACATCCATACTGCGAGTTTCATCATTATGTAGATCGCTGCAAGTGGCGTAAAGCAAGCAATGAGTATGAGTGGTCTCATTCTTCTATCTCCCAACACTTTTCAAAGCGGTTCCTTAATTCATTTAGTTTATTTCTTTCTTGAGTTTCAGTAATGTAACCATTTATATCTTTTTCATCTTGACTCAATTCCATACGATACTTAAGTTTGATATCAATTAGTCTCACCATATCCATATAATACTCAAGACCTTTTGAAGCAAACTCGTCGTATGTCATTCAAACAGTCCTTGTTCTTTCATGAACTGTAGAGTCTCTTTCATACTACCGACATGCTTGAATCCAATGTTAATCTGTGGATACTCTGCATCTTTACCAAACTCTGATTCAAATCCTCTTTGAGTAAAGTGCTCATTGAGTTTATACTCTAAAAACTCACCGCCAAGAGATCTCAAAAGAGATGCAATTCTTTCACACTCTTGACTTCCGTTTGAATAGATTACTGCTGTTTCTGTCAATCTCTTTGCCTCCAGTCATCAGGTTTGTCTTGATTAAACCAATCTACAATCTCATCAGCACTACCAAAACCAGTCTTATAATCACTGGGGTCAGGATTTCCAAGTCCTAGATTGTTTAGGAAGTCGTCCATACTACCCTCAACCATATCAGGGTTAGCAGCACGAAAGCGTGCTTTCTTTAACATTTCTCTGGCTGAAGTATTTGCTTTAGATAACTTTTGCGCCCAAACCATCTCCGAAAGCTCTACGGTCTCACCTGTTGATATTTTATCACAGATTGACTGCAATCTCAACCTGTAAGCAGTGCTTAACATAAATGTTTCACTCCGTTTTAGTTATTTATTTTTGTAGCATACCTGCCTCAAATCCTGGCGGGCACTCATAACAAAACTTATTAACTTTACCGTTATTATACCACTTACGACCCATATTTGATAGAGAAGTTGCAGGGGACTTAAACTTCCTTCCCTTATTTCCTTTGTGGTTTCTTTTCATCTTTGCCCTAGTTTCCTCCGTAACCTCCCTTCTTCGGTTACTATTTGCTACATGGGGTTTAGGTTTTCCAGTATGACTAGCAGACATTCTTGCTCGTGTTTCATCACTCATCTTCACTCTCCCCTTCCACCAACCATCGGGGATTTCTTCTGCGATTATTCTTGCCTCAGTCCCATTTGTAATCCAAAATCTACCTTTACAAGGAGCATCTATACCAAGTTTCTTATACCACTGCTCTGGTTCGGTTATTATTTCACTAGGGTCTGGCACACCAGGATCAAAGGTCTTAAGACCTTCTAAAAACTCTTCCATCTGCTTTTTATGTGTGGTAATACTATTTATAACGGATATGCAGTAAAAAAGGGGGGATGCCCCCCCTTTTGCTTTTAGTTACCACACATAAAAGCACTATTATTTATCCTTTTTATCAAAATACTTCTGTATATCCCTTGCCATACGATGTGATCTGTATCGTATCTGCCATGAAGTAATGAAGTTATAAGGATGCAACTTAATGATATAATACAATGATTTAAATTTTGTCTCTAAGAGTTTATAAACCAAATAAAAGTACCTACCAAAGTTTGGATCTGTTGCTATCAAATATGCAAGTACGCAGAAGACACTAAACAATGAATAGTAGTACAGTTTCATAGTCATTAGTACCTAGTATTTGATCTTAACCCTGACAGAGTGATTCTAGTGACGGATTGGGTATTTGTCAAGGGTTGACAGATTTTATAAAGATATGTATAATATTCTGTAGCAGTGCGTAACGAAACTTTGAGTAAATGGGGAGAAATGATTAAGAATCCAACACATTCGCATAGATATTGTTAGAATGTGGACACACGATAAACATCCATGACTCTTCCATCCCAAGGCAGAAAACTCACAGACAATGAGATCTACAGTATCACTAATGCTGTAAAGGATGCAGGTATTCAGCAAGTGCATCCAGAGAAGATGGAAGCATTTGCAGAGTGGATGGTAGAAAGACTAAAAGAAGAACCCTCTGCAACAGATCGTGCAAAGGGTTCTGGTACTCATTGAGAGTTCGTGGGTTATCTTAAAGTGGATGAGAGACCCACTCTCCACCAGTATATTGAAATCTGTGACCTATTGGATTGTTGTTATCATCGGTGCCACCAGGATACCAAACGATATCTCCCTCTGATAATTCTGGAAATGAAAGTTGTGAAAGTTGTTCTTTTGCTTCGTTAATTGTCATGATTTTAAATTGCTGTGCTGTTGGAATTAATAACGTTAGTAACACGAATATCTCTTACTGGATACCAAGGTTGCTGCATTAAATCAATACTAAATCCTTTGTAAGTTGAATTTACAAGTCTAATTGTAACATAACCAGTGCTATCCACATAGACAGTATTACCTGGATTATAAGTTCCATGATGATATCTACTATATCCTGCTAATGCTCCATTCCAGTTGTGGAACATTATATATTCCACAGATGTAGCAGAACCAGTATACTGATATCCTTCAATTCTAAATCCACCCATAATATAATCTATTTGACCATGAGGTGAACCACCACCCCACAGTGATGTTCTCAAGTGAGCATAAGTATTTCCAGTATTTACATATCCATACCAATACCAATTTACAACTTTACGACCGACTAGTTTTAATGTAGTATTAAGGGATGATGGTCCATTGGATCCAATAGACATTGGACCGCTACAGTGTGCATCTATATCACAATAATCTTTTGATGCAGAACCGAGTGCGGTTTGAGTGTTATTACCAAAGAAAATTTTACCATCAGAAAGAATATTTAATCTATCAAGTGAATTTGTTTCATCATAAATTCTAAATCTATGGGTATTTTGTCCTGTTGAACCAAGTATGCGATATGTTCCTCCAGGTCCAGTACTCTTTAACCACAAATCAGCTTCTATTCCAGTGATTTGAAGTTGCTGAGATGCTCCTCCAACAATATCAAGTTTATGTGTTGGAGTTTGAGATCCGATACCGACATCGCCACTTGAAGTTATACGAAGTCTTTCATTATTTCCATTCGTCAGCACTCTTAAATCACCACTACCATTATAGGCAGCAGCAACATTTAAATTGTCATCACCCCAAATGTAATGCGCTCTGCCACTGCTTAATTTTTTAAGTTCTAATTGTCCGCCATTAGTCTTAGCAAGAGAAAGGTTTCCAAAACCACTTGATGTAATTGGAACAGCGGTTCCAATACCCACGTCACCAGCAGAAGTTATACGAAGTCTTTCTTCTGACACAGCAGCATGTGGTCTTGTTATAAACGCAAGATGACAACCAAAATCGTTTGAATTTGAATCCTTAATTGCCGCTATACCAGTTCCAGCATTGTTGTGATAAGCACCTGTGCTAATCTCAAATGCAAGTCCTGCTGCATTTCCACCACTTGCATTAGTGTCATTTTGTTTGATGACAACATCATGCCAAGTATTTCCATCAGATGCATCAAATTGTGTCTGTCTGTTGTCTGGTCTTATGTTTAATCTAGCAGGTCCGTAAATGTCACCAGTCGCTCCAACTGCAAGGTCACCACCAGAAGTTATACGAACTTTTTCTCCATCATGATTATTAAAGGTCATATAACCTTTTCTGTTAACACCAGAAACCCAATTTCCACCATCAGGATTTACACCAATAGACCATGCTAAATTTGAATTATCGCTATCATTACTTGATCCATACCAAGCGATTCTACCCATATCATGAGTATCAATCGGTTGCCCTGCTGCACCATTTCTTCTAAAGAATTGCAACTCTGATCTATCTGAAGCAGTTGTGCTCAGATTTCCGATCATTACCGATCCATTTACACCAAATTTTGGATCATATGTAGAAATTGGTGTTGACTGACCAAAATTTGGATTATTAGTTCCGATACCAACAATGCCAGTTGAAGTTATACGAAGTCTTTCTGAACCTGAAGTTCCAAAAACAAGATTACCTACTTCTCTGTAAGTAATAGATGCATCGTAGTTAGCGGCTACACCAATTGTCAATCCAGATGATGCATCACTTCCTGTGTCTCCTGTAGTAAAGTAAGCGTAAGCATGATCTCCAGATCCAGTTCCAGGATTGTGAACATGAAGTTTTGCTATTGGATTATCTGTCCCGATGCCGACATTGCCACTTGAATTTATACGAAGCGCCTCTGCCTGAGTTCCATTATTCGCAATATTAAAAACTAAATTTCCATCATTAACAGAACCGTCATTAAATGATGCTATGGATGCCGCAGTATATTCTGTATTAGAACTATCTACGTCTGTATTTCTCCATCTAATAGCACCTATTTCAGTGGCACTTCCAGAATTTGCTTTGACAAAATCAATTACTGTCGTAGTATTACCGTTTGATGCTGGTGTTGATGCTGATGCATTCTTGTAGATTCTAATTTTTTGAGATCCATCTTGAGAAATTTCAAGATCTGATGATGGATTAGTAATTCCAATGCCAACATTGCCACCTGATGTTATACGAAGTGCTTCTGATCCTGCTGCCTTAAATGAAAGAGAGTCATCAGCATTATCATATTGTACTTCTCCTCCGTTATCAGATGTTTGATCTCCAAATCTAACTCTTGCTTTTCTAGTATCTGAAGATGTAATTTGAATAATCGCATTAGAGTTGGAATTATTTACATGCAAAAGTTGCGATGGACTATTAATTCCAATACCAATCTCACCAGTATCAGTAACAGTAACTGCCTGAGTGGAACCATCATAAAGTCTTAGAATGTCCCCTGTACCGCTCTGTGTGACCGCTACAGCGACGTTAGTATTATTTGCCGCTACTTCTAACTTATCAACCTCTGTAACGATTGTATCAAGAGTTGTAGTGCTTCCCTGAACTTCAAGATCGCCAGTAATCACTGCACCTATCGCAGTGATGATACCAGTTGAATTAATGTTATGTGATGTGATATTGCCACTACCAAGGTCAATGCCAGTGGTATGAATCGTTGTTGCCGATCCAACTTGAACTGTTGCTGCAGTTATGACTCCAACAGTGTTCAATTCCTGGATAGTAAGACTATTTCCAGTGCTGATACCAGCAGCAGCGACCTTAGTAAATGCCATCTATATGACTCTTTTTTACTTATTTATCAGACAGGTGCTGAATCCTTATCTGCAACCAGTTTGAGTCTCCATGCTTCTTTGACTGCATCTGTCCAGGCAGCGGTGCAGATTGCTTGAACATCTGCATCCTCTCCAGACAGGTCAGTGTCTACCAGAGCATCATTCTCATCCAGTGTTCCAGGATGAAGAACGTGACGATGGAATGAACGTGTGACTTCTACACCATCTCTTTCAATGATAGTCGCACAGCGAACTTGGACTGCTTTGTATTGACCAACGACTTCAATCTTGTCGTTTTCGCATCTTTCAGTAAGTGCCATTAGGATAATCCTCCGAATTAAACAGGTCTAGGCGTAGTATTTATCAATTAAACATAATACTGAATTGTGATGCGCAAATACTGACTACTCGTAGAATCATGAGTCGCTGGCCAACCAGAATATGGTGTACTACCTTTTGATGCTCCCAAACTTACTGTGGTCACACTTCCACCTATGTATCCATATAAATGATGATTATTAGTTGTTTCTGTATCACTAGAATATACAAAATGTAGTCCTCTTTGATATCCTATCGCGGAGGTTGAATTGTTACTACTACTAGATGTAAATGGCAGTCCACTAAAATAACGTAAAACATGGTTCCTAGCAACAGTATGAAGATTATCGCAGGTGATCATAACTGTAACTAATCTACCAACTTTCGTATAATATGCAGTGTAATTATTTGTAGTATCAGTTGTACTTATGTTGGTGCGGTCACTGTGACTGTTTAGTGTTACGGTAAATGATCCTTCTTCATAATCATCCAGTAACTCAGAAGTTGTTGTTCCAGACCCATTAGCAGTCTGAGAGAAGTCAATACCAGATCCAGATGTCATTATAACAATATTTCCACTATCATTAATTTTTACTTTTTCACCACCATCAACAAAAAATCTAATTGATGAAGCACCACCAGCATTATCATGATCTGCTGCCAACACTAATTCGTCAGCATTATATGCAGCAATAAAATTATTTCTTGGTAAATCACTCCTATCTAATCTAATTTTTGGTTGAGAACTATCATATAAGTGTATATTTGCTCCTGGATTATCTGTCCCGATGCCGATATTGCCACCAGTTTCTATCGTTAATCTTTTTTGCCATGAACCATCATAAGTGTTTAGATTTAGTGAGTTGTCACTAGAACTCATGTATAGGTTATGGTATTCAACCTTATTATCTGGATCGCTAAATGCTATACCACCATCCTGATTCGTTATGCTGACATTTCCCCAAACATCTAATGTTGCTTGTGGATTATCTGTCCCGATGCCGACACTGCCACCTGATGTTATTTTGGCGGCATTTATCCCACCATCACGAATGAAATTAATATCATATCCTTCTATTTGTAGAGAAGTATATGCACTTGTATTTCTATTGTACGATAAAAGTCTAGAAATTCCAGACTCTGCAGGTGAAATCTCAACTCCCTGAGCACCATCAGAAACTACAAATTTCTTTTGAGGATTATCTGTCCCGATGCCAACATTGCCACTTGAATTTATACGAAGTCTTTCAGAATCTGCAGTGTGGAATTCCATATGATCGGTATTGTGATCATATCTAATCAATCCCTCACTCACACCATCCTCAGATTCAGTTCCTGAATTATCACAGAAAGAGATGTCACCTACACTTGTCGCAGATCCTCTAATAACTAAAGCAGGTTTAGAATCTCCACTATCTCCTAATGCTATACAAGGACTAAATGATGTGTATCCTGCGTTTCCAGTATCGTTAACGGCGACATTGCCACCTGAAGTTATACGAAATTGTTCAGTACCACCTGGAAGAAACCTTAAATCATCGCTATTGTGAAATATAAATGATTGTCCAGTGCTGCCTTTTAGTTCAATACCTGCAACATTTGCGTTTGTATTCTCAAGACGCAAAATGTTCGTTGTTGTGCCTGAGATGTGAACATTTCTGGTTGGATCATCAGTTCCAATGCCAACGCGACCAGTTGAAGTTATTCTAACTTTCTCAGTATTATTAGTCCCCAGTGCCAACACATTAGTCGCTGGTGAAAACACTGAAGCACCAGTGCCTACTGTGATTTCTCCACTAGTTGTTTGTATCTGTGCGAAGGTAGTGACACCAGAGAATACAGCACCAGTATTCGTAATACTTATTGTACCTAAACCACTTCTATTATTAATAGTATTAACACGAATTTCTGATGCCATCTTATATCAGATACTTTTTAGGTATTTATGAAGGGATAATCCTCCGAATTAAACAGGTCTAGGCGTAGTATTTATTATGAAGTCCTATAAACAATTCCAAATCTCAGCTGCAGTCCACTGAAATTAGCATTAGTCATCGCTGCAGAAAAATTATAAAAATTTGTAATTGCCGAACCACCACTCATATGAACTTGTGGTATGACACTTCCGCTACTAATATATCCAAATCCAGAAGCGTTTGCTCCATTTGAAACGTCTGCACCTGAGGGATTAAATCCAACAAATGGTAAACCAGAAATTATAGCATTGTTGCCATTTGCCTGCGATGGGTATACAACTCTTATTTGAACATTAACAAGATTTCCAATCTTAACATAATGTCCTCGTGCTTCACTAAAAGTTAAACTTGCTCCACTTCCATCAGTAGGAGTAAAAGTTCCTTCTTCATAATCGTCCAGGAGAGCACCAGTGCTTCCAGAAGCGGACCCAGAGGCAGCAGAGAATGAAATACCATGACCACTTGCCATGATAACATCACCATCACTAATTCTGAGGTCTGCCTGCTGAATAGTTACATCACCTTTATTTGTATTGGCACTGAATACAGTTACACCAGTAATAGTTTCACTAAGATTAGAAATTTGAGTGAATAGAACATTGTCCGATGCGATACCATCAAAGTAACATGAATCAAAATCCGTTGTCCAACCACTACCACCACTTCCGCTAAATCTTATTGCATAATAATCAGTAGAATCGTATGTTAATTGTACTAATTCTGCTTCAGTATGACCATATCCGTTAGAACCACTATGCAGTCCCATGATCGCACCACTTGTGTGTGTTCCATCATGATTTGTTTGGAATGTAATATCAAAAAGTTGTGCTGCACATGCACTGGTTCCAGGACTTCTTGCTGTTGTAATCCTACCACTAAGTCTAACATTTGGTTGAGATGATGTGCAAAGCAATAGGTAATTGACTACACTATTACCAGATTGGAACCCAGTGATTAGTCTGTAAAATTCAGGATATACATTGACACCAGAACCAGAATCAATTAGATTACCTCGTATAATGCCATCAGAAGTTATATTAAGTCTTATTGATGCATTGGTTGCAGCTGCTGAAGCATCTCCTCCAGTATAAAATGTTAATGCACCAGCATCAGATCTGATACGAGTAGAACCACCCGTGTCTGTTTGAACAATATCGGCAAATTGGTCTGGAGATTCTATTAATAATTGAATATTATTACTGGAATAAACGTGCAAAGGTCGTATTGGATTATTTGTCCCGATGCCGATATTGCCACTTGAATCTATACGAAGTCTTTCAGAACCTCCAGTATGTGCAGCAAAGTAAGGAGATCCACCATTATAAAAACCTTCCAATCTAGCAATTTCTTCATCTGATTGGGACCCTAAAAAGACATTAGCAGAATTTCCATCTCCAGAAAGAATACTTATACCAGAACCATCACTATCTTTAATTACAAGATTATCAGCTCCAGCATTAGCAGAACCAGTGTTAGTTCCACTTGTAATGGTTACTTTACCATCAGAAGATATACCAAGTTTTTCATTTGCAATAGATGCACCATCAACTCTGAATGAAAATGCACTATCTGCTATTTCATTGTATGAATCTGCTTCAAAGATGAATAAACTTCCATTATATCTGATTCTACTATCCGAATCATTGTCCGAATCAGTCCATTGTGCTTGTGGACCTGTGGAATATAAATGAAGTCTTGATGATGGATTATCTGTCCCGATGCCAACATTACCACCATCAGCAACAGTCACTACCTGACTAGCACCACCATAAAGTCTTAAAATATCCCCAGCACCACTCTGAGTAATCGCTACTCCAACAGTTGAATTATTAGCACTTACTTCTAACTTATCTACTTCTGTTACAATTGTATCTAGAGTGGTGGTCGTACCCTCAACAGTGAGATCTCCTGTAACTCTTACCGTTGTGGCAGTGACAACACCTGCATTGACGTTACCAGTATCAAGACTTAAAGATGCTCCAGTGGAATCAAAGAACTGTAAATTCGCACCAGGTGCCGCAGTAATACTATTAATACCAGAGATACTATTACTTCTGATAATCGTCATTTCTTACTTTTTCCCTATATTTTGGTATTTATCAGACGACAACGTACTCACCGTCAATCGTCAGAACTCCAGCAACATTAGCAGGACCAGCAATCAGTCCGCTGAAGTTAGTTCCGATGTAGTGATTACCATTGAGGGTATTATCAAAGATGATCATACCATTAGAAACATAAAGTCCCTGGAATGAATTACCAATACCAGTAAGATCAGAATTATCAAGATTAGTTGTATTAACACCTACTGACTTATATGTTGCAATACCTGCATCGTATGGTCTCCATGTACCACCAGCACCTGTAGCGATCTGGATATCAACAATTCCAGTACCACTATTGAAACTGAGAAGACTTTCCGCATTTTGGAAGTTTAATTTCTTAACTCCAATGGTTGCAATTCCAACTCCAGCAGATTGAATGCCAATATTGAATCCACCAATCGCAGAAACAATACCACTAGCGGTTGCATTATTGACAACAATATTATCTGTACTCTTAAGTGCTACGTTACCAACTCTTCCATAGAATCCAGTAACTTCACTAGATGTTGCACCAGCGAATCCAATGTGGCGAACCTGAATCTCAACTCCATTACCAGGAGCAGAGACAAAGGTAATAATGTTCTCTGATAAGTTATATGCTCTGGTGGTGGTATTGTCTGATGGATATTGAACAACACCATCCAGAGTTACAAGAACGTTCTGGTTGTTTGCAGGTATCTTAGAGAGAACAAAGTCTACCGTGCTGTTGTCACCTGTGAAGTTATCAACAGTATTATCTGAGATATCAAATGTTGGGAAGTTATTTGCAACAATAGAACCGAAGAAGGTAT
>Ga0255751_10003220_pt1 | contig 15032 bp, 11 predicted proteins | sample 071ome_20_FD_179951 | JGI IMG/M metagenome (GOLD analysis project Ga0255751, IMG submission 179951) | Coastal salt marsh microbial communities from the Groves Creek Marsh, Skidaway Island, Georgia - 071412BT metaG (version 2) | ecosystem: Environmental > Aquatic > Marine > Intertidal zone >...
AGTGTGCCAAATCCAACAACACACTTCCTAATAACTTGATTATAATTATATGTTCCTAGCATAATTAACTCCTATTGCCAAATTCTCCAAATGGGTTGCGTTCTGTAAAGTCCAAAATGTCATCGCCTTCAGTTTCAAACTCAATGTTGTCGGCATAAGTATCCTTCATGTCGAGTTCGTCGAAGCTAGAAATATTTATAGAGAATCCACTATCAGATCCTGTAAGGGTTTCTCCAATTTGAAATTCCCCATGTTCAGTGTTACCTGTTGGTGCTCTTAATTCAATAAACCTTTCTTTGGGATTCCAAAGATTAATATATGCAGTTAATCCAGTAATAGATCCAGTTACAAGTTCTCCAACTTCTGGCGTACCATTAAGAGTTGCTTGTTCATAATAGTACTTAACAATAAATCCTTCATCTCTTTGAGTATCAAAGATACCCTCACCAGTAACTTCATTAGTATACTCAAACAACTCACATTTTAGTTTATAAGTATATAACTTACCAAATTGATAGAACGGTGATTCGTGTTCTACAAACTTGACTTCAAAAACATTATCTGATAATGGAAAATAAATTAAATCTCCCTCTGCAGGTCTTTGTGGAAGTTGAACATCATCGACAAGTTGCATCGGAAGCGAGACAAAATCATCAAATTGATGTCTAGAAATTACCAGAGTAATCTCATCTGTTGATCTAATTCCAAACTTAGTAAGAATATCTCCAGCACCTTGGAATCCTTCAAAGTTTTCAAGATATGCTTCTAATGTAAAAGAATCAGTAAACTCAGAAATAGTTTCTTCGTTTAAAATTTTGTCTTGTCTAATTAATCGCCTGGGAATATAATTTGTAGTAATTCCAAACATATTAATAAACTCATCCACTAGGGATTGTTGGAGCATCTGCTCCTCTCTAGTACCATGAGTGAAGTAAGTATTCTTTGCCATCTTATCCGATCATATCCATTGGTGGAAGTTCATATGTTGATGACATCTCATCTTCAATCTGCTGCAGTTCTGCAACTGCATCGTCATAAATTTGTCTTCCATTTAAGGTGATGCCACCAGGGAGTTGAGCACCTTGGAACTTAATTAAGTTCTGCCCCCACTGCCTCTTAATAAGAGCAGTTGTATATCTCTTTAAGAATGGGTCGTTGTATACTTGAGTATTTGCAGTTGGATCTAATGTGCGATAGCAATCAATAATTACATAGGCACCCTCATCAACAAAATCAGTTTGAGTATCAATATACAAACGATCTTGGCGTTGGTTAAATCTAAATGGAATAAAACTTCCATTGTTTAATACCATATCTAGGGTTTCTAGATATGACTTAACCATATAGTAACTTAGAATATCAACAGATCCAAATTGATATAAGTCATTGAGGAACAATTGATATTCTAATCCAAAAAGGTTACTTCTAATATTACTTCCCTTGATACCAAATACTTTATTGATTCCAGTAATGTGATCTGGAATTTGAAGATAGTTATTTCTTAAGACCCAATCAGTAGTTCCTACAGTAAGGGTTTCATCACTTGTAGTAAAACGAGTTACATCATCAGCAGTAAACTGATGCTTCAAGAACATTCTCTCAGTACCATTGTAATGACGCTCGTTAAATAACTGGATAGCGTCATCAATGAGATCATCAATTTGATCATCATCAACGTTAATTTCTAGAATTGGTCTACCTAATCTCCTCAGGCAGTAATCCTTTAATTCTGCTCTGCTTGTCGGTTGCGCCATTTATACGCATTAAAAAGTCCTCTACTTTATTTAGCAGAGGACTTTATTTAGAAGTTGAATGCAATAGTCATTCTAGGATCATCACTGGTTTGTACTGGAACAGTGTGATCAAGAGGTGATGGGAAAATTACTAGATCTCCTTGAGTAATTTTAGGAAAAAATAATTCCTTACAATACCAATATGGAACACTACCTTGCTTTAAAGGAGTTCCTGTTGCCATCATAGGTTGAAGTTTATTGTCTGTATGAAAACATGTAGGCAAATGCTTCTCTGGATCAAACTTCAAATAGTAAACTGCTGAGAAAGAAGTTCCTGGTAAATGGTTATGCCTTTCTTGCCAAGATCCCTTTAAGTACATATTGTACCAAGGTTTTGCTTTAGTGTTCTCTTCAAAATTAAAGTTAGTTTCGTATGCAATAGTTTCTTCTAAAAAAGAATTTACATACCTATCTAAAATTTGTTTAAACAAAGTTAAATCAATTTTAGTATTATCTGCATTTTGAAAAGAAGTATAGACCCTACATTGCCACCCTTTAGGAAGAGGAAGTGTAGGACCTTCTTCTGCAATTTTAGGAACATAATAGTCAAACAACGTTTGACTATCTTCTTTTGATACGCTTACTTTATAAATCCAGGGAGCAAATAATTGCTGAAATACTCCCTTCATAATCAAACAATGGGATCTGCAATTCCAGTATCAGTTGCCTCAGGTGGAAGTTCTTCCAAAGTTTGTTCAGTACCACTGCAATCTTCTTCCAGACATAAACCTTCACCAGAGTTCTTTGCATATACTAGTGCTTCTACTGCACCTTGCAAACGAAAAAATTGTTCTTTCTTTTTGAGAATTTCGCTTTCAAGTTCTTTGATTTCTTTTACGATTTCATCTTTTTGTCCAGAGAAATCATTAATCATTTCTTCAACAGTCATGGTAGTAATAAAAAATAAACAACAACTACAAAATTATTTAGGCAGTCCAGCGAGAGAGATTCTCTCACAATTTGGAAAATAGTTCGGTTTAACGAACGCTTGATGAAATAGTTTCCCAGGATATAATACCATAGTATTATAGATCATAGGAGATAAAAAGTATTTCTCCCACACATCGGTATCTATATTATCAGAATCAAAAGATACCAACTCTTCATTTCCCCAAGTATCTTGATATTCTTTTACAAAAGAATCATATTTATCTGGATTCTTTTCTATGTCAAGAGAGCATGTATCGTATATTTTATGTCTATAAAAAGCAGTTCCTGGCATTAACTTTTGGGTTGACATTTCTTCTGGAGTATTCATCCATATAGAAAATCCAAAATTCATATCATCTACATGTGGAACTAATCTACTTTTGATAAGTTTTTCTTGTGGGCAAATAATATTGCTGTGAAAATTAACTCCTTGCATCTCATGATTATAAAACTCTTTAAGAATATAGTTTAAAAATGATGGAAGTTCACCAAACTCCCACCGTAAAGCAGCTCTATAACCTGGAAATGCAAAAAAGGGTTCTTTATGTACTGGTGTCTGTAAAATTAATTCTCTAACTTTAGTTGGATGTGCAAACACATCCCTAACGAGAATAATTTTATCAGTAGATTGTGGAACTGGAACTACTGCAATATCTACATTAGGATGAATTTTTATATCAGAAGTGTCAACGTAAGTCAGTAGTTTGTTCGGACTCTTCTTTAAAGAGGAATGCGAAGGGGCACTTACTTTGCTTCTCAGTTTCAAGTTCATCTTTTTCTTTTCCCAATAATTTTTGAATAATACCCCAAGATTTGTTTGGTTGTTTTAATTTAAATGCCACGTTCTCCATTGCTTTATTCAATACTGATTGTGGAGGTTCTTTGTATTGTAGATTCACCTCTGGGTAATCTGGAGATATAAACCTTACTGTATACAAAGGAGTTCCCTTTTTAATTATAACAGGTTTGTCAACATTAATTATTTTGAATCCCATGGATACAACTCTTGTCCAAACCGAGAATGGAAAATGTGCTGGAATTAAATCTATGTTTGAAAATCTAGATGTAGTACCAAAAGGAATTTGTTCTAACCAAACATTTTTATTTTCTGTCCAAAATAAACAATGTTGTTGCAATTGAAACGTTGGAGTTTTTCCAGTATTCCAATCATAAGATAGATTTAACTTATTCCTAATTGGATCATCAATTTGCTTTACTGGAATAATTTTCTTTTCTTTATCATACTTAAACATTACATCTTCTTGAGAGAAGAAAACAAAAGAAGAAGATGCCCAACTATGCCAAGCTGGACATCCTTGAAATTCATAATTTTCAAATTCAATCTCTTTAATACTTTTGATGGGGATAAATTTATGAACCCCATCAACATAATGCTGTCTAAGTATATCTAAACTATAGCAGTTTCTTGCTTCTACTGATAGTGGATAATAATAAACATCAAGGGGTTGCCTCGTCAAAGGGTTGCTCATAAGGATTAACGTCACCTTCACTATTTAGGTAGTATTCACCCATGGCATTCATCAGATCTTCATCTCCTTCTTCATTTGCAATAATTTCAACCTCAACCAATTCTTGGTCAATACCCTCCCCAACAGGCAATCTTTCTACAGTTCTGTACAAAGAAAGATCCTCGCCAGTAATCTTCGATGGTTCAAGAATAAGTTTACCTGTAGAATCTGTTGATTCTGCATTCATGATATCCTTATCATGTCTTTCTGCAATGACTAACCAAGAAACATCTCCAGAATAAGATTCATCTTGTGCTCTAATTGTAAGTATACCATTTTCTACTGATCCTACACATGACATAAAATCATTCTTTGCAGTAATCCATGCTTGAGGTTCTCGGCAAAGTGCTTCCCAAGTCCCTGGCAGCATGTCATAATGAGCATCCATTACAACTGTAGCAGTACCATTTTCTAAAGTAGCAGTTCCTCTATATACAAGATCGACTTGAGGACCCTCAATAGAAGAGTGTACAAGATAAGTATTTTTAGAGTCAATTGGGTGATCAATTTTAAATGTTTTTGATCCACTAATATTTAAGTTAGGACCAGCAAATCCTTGGAAGTGGTAGAATCTGTTTTTAGTTGCCGCAACTTCACCTCTTTGTGAAGTGATTGGACACCAAGAAGATGGATAAGAACCTCTATAGTTATATAATTGTGAACTATCTTTTACGCAACCAGCACCATATCCAACGTCTGAATCTCCATATGGATTGGGACTTGCAACTTGGAATCCACCTTGAAGGTCAGGGCAATCCCAATAATATGTAATGCCACCACCTTTTAACCAAACAATAATATCACCACCACCTGCAGCATAGTTACCTTGCTGCCATCCACCAATAGGATCTCCAACATATCTACCAGTTCCCAACATATATTCTACGTGGTGCTGGTTATTGCCCCAGTGACCCCAGTTGGATGGGTGATACTTATATTCCCAACTAAATGATCCATACCAAGAACCATTGGTATGAACAGTAGGTCTCATAATTCTGAGACGTGATGCTGTAGCATTACCTGGCCAAGTTGTAGAAATAAATCTAACAGGATAGAAAGTATCTAATCTACCAGTAATATACATGGATCTAGCAAGTGCTGCTCCATACATTTGCCAACCATTATCACCTTGTCTAAAATAAGATGCTTTTGGAGAAGCATCAAATGAATATGAGTTACTTGTAGTGCCATCTCCATATACTCTAAATCCAGTATCAGATCTAGTTCTTGCATTATTATAAAGAATTTTACTACCACGTACACGCAAATATGTGCCATCTTGCATGTACCATCCACCACCCCAACCAAATGCTAATTCTTCATCTTTAAAGAATGATGAGGTTCCTCTACCAACTACAATAGCGTCTGCATTGTTAATTAACTGAATAGATCCATTGATGAATAATACATTATTGTTTACACCACCAGATACTACTGCTGAGTTATCAGTTGATGTATATGAGAAATCAGCAGTATTGATACCTACTCTATTGCTATTGCCCTGAATGAGCATTCTCCTGGTTTCTGCATTTGCTCCACTTCTAGTGTAGAAACCAATATCAGGATATCCAGTGGATTTGTATTCAATACGCATCGATGCCAGAGGCACAGCACCATCAGCATTCTGAGTAAATGTCAGTCCACCATAGTTACCATCAGTAATGCCACCCCTAATATTACCTTCAATATCATATTGAGTTTTCTGTGCAGGTCTAGAAACAACTAAACGAGGTCTTGCTGTATTATCACTAAACTTAAATTGACCACCACTATTAATGGCAACCATTCCATTATACGGAATTAGATCTACAGTGCCATCAGCATCCATTGCGATACCAGGAACACCATTATCATCTGCAACCTGAAAGATTGTTCCACTAGTTAGATTATTAGTTACTGAAAATAATTGACCTTCAGATCCCTCAAATGAGATAGTATTATCATCTAAAACATTCAGAGTGATAGGATCGTTATCAAATCCCACAAAGGATATACTGGGAATATTACTAGTATCCTTCCCAGGTGTTATAAGAATGTCCTTATCGGTATTCGCCATTTGTTCCTATACCTTTTGTTAAATATTTATCTAAATGATCAGTCGAGGTTGTATCTGTTATCATCGTTTTGAATGAATAACATTCTATCCCAATGAGTAACACTATTAGATCCAAAGTTGCCAGGATAATTATGTAAAATCATCGCAGAAATATACTTAACACCATATCTAAATGGTTGTCCACTATTTCTACTTTCTCCTGTAAATGTTGCTTGTTTTGTTTGCCAATCTTGACCAGCAGTATAAGTTACGTAACTAAACGTGTAATTATATGTTCCACCTGCAACACCTCTGTGAATAGGAGTTCCTGCAGGAAGTGCATAAGGTTCGCTGTAATAAAATGTTTTTGGATTATTATTTCTATCACATATAGTTGCTCTCCAGTCACCTTCTGGCATTTGTGTCATGGCACTATAATGAACTTCAGAACCACCTACGGCATTAAATTGAGATCCCACTCTTGTATATGTGTAAGGAGTGCTGTATCTTGGATGCGTTGGTGGATAGAAAGCAATGTTTCTAAAATAGTATGCATTATTAGTTATCAGCACCTGTATACCAACCACTACTGCTAGTCATATACACATAACTATCTCCATTATTCAATGGTCGAGATAATGTAGTATTCCCAATACCACCACAATTTGCCAATCTTACAAAAGTCCCATCTTCATCAAATCCAGCAAATCCGAGATAATGTCTTGGACTATTTCCTGTATTAGGATCAGCAGAAACACCTCTCAACCTATATGATAATGTCCATGTTTTTGTGGTATCAATTGGTCCCATCATACTAGTACTAGGATCTCTTCTAGTTTGAGTATTCCATGCTTGTGAATTAAAATAACCTGTAGAAGACATACAATATCTGTTAGACCCCAGTCCATCATCAGAGTCACCATCATAGATGGATACATTTCCGCCCCACCCTCTAGTAGTGCCATCTTCAAAATTGAAGTTGGGAAATTCTCCCATTTCTCTTGGTCCGATTTTTGATGCCATTAGAGTATGTCCTCGTAAAACTTTAAATGATCATCATATTCACAGCAATCTTCCTCACATAATTCTATGTAGATTGCCCAATCTGGTTGAGACATTAAATATACCATTTCTTCTTTGGTATATTCTTGAGATTTGTTTTGAATTTTCTCAATGGTTGGTGGCATTTCACCATCATATGAAACAACCATACGTTCAAAAAGAAAATCCATTAAGTTTTGATCTGGACCATCCTGAACAACAGTGCTCCAATCAATATTGTTCGCTTCAGCGTTAATGTTGTTAATGATTACGTATTTTCTCATTGTGCTTCGTACCAAATAAAAATATTCTTAATTCTTATATAGCTTCCAGTAGATGAACATGATCTTCCAAAGAAAATTCCACCTAAATCGCCGTTCTCATCACGCCTCCTTTTAGTCCAAAGTGATTTACCTCCACGTGTAGTGGTAAATGAACTATGGAACATATTAGTAGGTTCATTATCACAAGCAGATGCTTTTCTAATAAAATTTGAATTAGAATTAAAGGAATTTACATCCCAAAAATATTTATCTCCTAAACTTTCATTATATGGAAGAATATTTCCAGGTTGATTGCCATAATATGGAGAAGATCTTGTCATCTCAGCTGGGACATTTGGACCAGAAAATCCAAAGTTATAATCTTGATCTTGTGCTGAATTTGGACTTGTACCTCCCCCTAAAAATGACCAACAAGATGCTACTCCATCAAACTCCATCTCGCATGAAACTCTATTCCATGCAATATCATCTTTTAGCACAATTAATACACCAGCATCTCCATTTGGGTTACCACAACCACCTTGAGTATTTGTAGAATAAAATTCATATCCACCAGTTCCATTTAAATCACCAGCACTTATGTTAGTCATATTATTAGTATAATATGCGTGAACATGTTTCGCCTTTACTAATGTAGATCCTGTTCCGTAACTAAGTCCCATTTTACCACCTCCCAATTGGACAGGATTGGCAATCAGCAAATCCCCTAATTAACATATTATCATTTTCTTCACACACCAAAGCATTTGGTGATCCTTCAAAAGTTTCACCAGTGCCGTCATCTTTTCCGTGACGGCACTTTGCACAAATCGCTAACTTCTTTTCAATCTTCATTTTACAACCTCCACTTCAACAGTTAGTTTATCAATATCCTTACGCTCTGCTTGTACAAAGTAGAACGCTGCCCCGCCACCAGTCGTGACTTTATTGTCAGCGACATCAACTACCCAGCGATTGCCAGAGTCACCAATTGCAGTCAGTTGAACTGTAATGGTATCCTCATCGACAAGTGCTGCCCAATAATCTGGAAGTTCAATTACACCATTAGTGACCTTACCACGAACGTATACGCCATGCTCAGGTCCTTCAAGTGATCCATAAACCAGTTGATAATCCTTCTTAGTTGGGTGATCAATAACGAATGACTTGCTGGTTGCAGCAAACGATCCGTTAACCTGTACTTGATATGTAGTATTTGTTGAGGTATTGAAACCAACCTGACCAGAAGAGTTAATATGGAGATAAGAAGTGAAACTATTATTGAGACCTCTTTGTAATCTATAATTATCAGATTCACTATCGAATACTTGAACCCAAGATGCTCTAGTATCTTCGTGTTGAATAACTCCAGTATGTGTTGCACCAGATCCAGCATTAGGACCATCACTAGTGGAGTTCAGGTTTGAACCCATCCAGAGACGCATTCTTCCATCATCTCCATAATGAGTCATGCCAATTTCACCAAAAGTACTAGTGCTATTAGCGTAGACGAACTGAATTCTACTACCGTCATATGATCTATCAACTGTTAATGGTGCTCCAGTTGATTGTGCGGTTGTGACTTTAGCACCACCACCATTAGCATTATTATTAATGGTTAAATGAGTAGATCCAGAATCAGTTTGGAAGAAAATTCTGGAGTTATCTTGCTGATTGAATATGGCACCAGCACTAGTAGAAGTGATATTTAATCTGTTTCCAGAACCAGTAGATTCACTAATTCCAATGTGACCTTTGACATTTAGGTTACCACTAAGTGTACCACCTGTCAGTGCCAGGTTACCACTTGCAGTTCCCTTAAATCCTACAGGGTCACTTGCAGTACCAAATCCATAGATGAATCTAGAACCAAAATCACCAGAAGCATCACGCAGAACACTCTTAGAATTTGCAGCGGTGTCATACGCTGGTCCAGAAGTAATACCATCATCAAATGCAACGTTTCCTGCGTGCCAAATAATATTACCATTGACTGATGCAGTATTGACATCAAAGTCCATATCACCAGTTCCTGCAGTTGAGGAACCGCCTGAAATACTAATTCTTGCATCATATACACCGTTACCAGATGATTTGAAATCAATAACTGGTGCGGTTGTTTGAGTATTATTACCCAACTCTAAGAATGGATTTCCAGTAGCATCATAACCTAATCTTACTTTATTAAGAGTATAGGTCTCATCAGAAGATTGTGCAAAGTCAGTTACAGGATATAGTTCTGCTGGTGCAGTAAGAATACCAATCTTTTTAATAGATGCAGTCAAGTTACCAGAAGTAACTTCTACTGTAAGAATTGTGTATGGGTTAGCAACTTTTCTTTCAAATAAGAATTCTGCAGTGCCGTTAGTCGCAGTTACTGTGCCAGCTCCATGAACTGGAGCAACTGTACCTGAAGTGTACCCACCACTTGAAATATTGTTGACAACATATACGTTATGACCATATACAACACGATCATTCTTTTGGAATGTTGTGTTTGCTGCCCACTCATAGTTTTGCTCAACATACTGAACACCAGTTTCTCTGTTTGAAGGATCAAGATTGATCTTTCTATTAATCAGAGTTGCCGTACCTTCAGCAATGTCATTAGCAGTATACAGGTTTAACTGTGTACCAACACCAAGAGCACCAATGGTTTGAGTATCTAATGACTCGATTTGTTCTTGAGTTAAGTTATAACCTTCAATATAAACATCAAATACGTCACCAGCATTAATTAGATATTGTGGATCAGGAGCAGTAATTCTGATCTCTTCATTAAATGAATGGTCTGCCATCAAACGTGGCATCTTACTATTCATTAATGTTTCAGATTCAGACAGATTGATTGCCTTTTGCAACCAACGCATGGACCTACCATGTACGTAATCTGCGTCAAGACCAGAATCTTTTCCATCATTTCCATCATGCCAAACTTTTCTCCAAGATGACCAGTCATTTTGACCAGCATTATTTTGATATACGGGAAGAGTTGCAGTGATTACTGCTGGAGTTGTAATTTGTCTTGTATTTTGTGTGCCGAAGTATGAGAATGGAAGGACTACTACGAAAGATCCAGAAGAATTGCCATCTACATTATAACCCCAACCTTTATCTGTCAGTTCTACTGAGGTAAAAGTTCCATTATTAACGGTGAGATTTGCTTTAAGACCAAATCCATCACCACCACCAAGAGGTACATCCAGATAAGTTCCATCAACATAACCAGAACCACCAGTGGTAATAGCAAGAGATGCAACTTGGTTAGCACCACTATTTCTTAGGAACAGGTTATTGTTATCAGTCGTTGCCAGTTGATTAGTAGAACCTTCGGAGAAAGTACTTCCAGTTCCACCTCTTCTAAGTGTAATTACACTATGATAATTTCCACCATCTTGTAAGAATTCCCAATCATTAGCATAACCAGGATTAGAATCATTATCCTTCCATTGTAAGTGACCACCCGCAAGGAAGTTAGATGGTTGGAAGGTTGAAGATCTTGCATCTCTTGCAGAAAGAATATCACCAAAGTCAGCAGTTCCTTCAATGTCAATACCATAAGTACCAATTAAGCAGTTTGCTGGGAGACCAGGAGTTGGAGAACTACCAGGAACAAAGTTGTCACACTCAACATAGAAGTTAGAATCTTGGTTGTCAAGGAGGTCAGCATCGAAACCAGATCCTTGCCCTTGATCAATATCGATAGCACCGTCAGCACCAATGATAAACTGACCAATTCTTACACCAGATCCAGTATCGGACTTTCTAAATTTCGCAACACCAACTGTACTGTAGTTGTTAGAGTTTGGAGTATTACCATTTACTCTATTAACATCAATTGTGATGTCATTAGTAAGTTTTGGTGTTACTGCAAAGTATGCCTCAATATCAGCGGTAGTAGTTGGTGAAGTACCAATAATTGCTGGGATTGGATTAATATCAAAGTAGGTATTTCCTTGAGTTGGAGTATATCCAATACCAGCATCAGTAATTTGAATATATTGAATTGCTCCATCGCTAACCGTTGCAGTTGCTGTAGCATCTACACCACCGCCACCAGTGATTTCTACAAGTGGTACATTACTTCCAAGGTTGCTACCGCCACCATCAATAACATTAATTCTTACAACTTGACCACCAGAAATATATGCTTGTGCAGAAATTCCATTAATTACTGATGGGGCTCCAGGATTAGTCCAAGTGTCTTTAAATGTTACAGTAGGTGCTTCATTGTATCCAGTACCACCATTTGTAATAGTTAAAGAACTTACAACACCATCAGAAACTTTAATAGTACCTTTTAAGTTATTCCCGTTACCACCAAGAAGATTAGTATCAGTATAAGTTCCTAATGTATATCCTGCACCACCATTAGCAATTTCAACAGATTTGATGTAGGTAATGACACTATTATTACCACCAAGTACAACAGGAGATTCATCACCAATCTTAAGTGATGCTACTGCTGGAGCAAACAGAGAGTCGCCTCTGAGATACGTCAGAGAACTTGCAGGATTTTGAGCAGTAACTGCTGCAAGACGAGTTGGGTTGATAATACCAGAAGTAATAAACGAAGCATCAATAGTTGATGACGTTAACTGAATCCAGTTATCAGAATTAAAACCAGAAGTATTGATAACATTTGCTAATGTAATAGTGTTTGGAGTACCTGCTTGATCATCAATAGTATCAGTAACTTCAGTTTTAATATTATTAATAATGTTGATGCTCAATCTAGATCTAACAATTGTAGTAAGAGCAGCATTAGATCCAGTAGAAGTATTGATTGTAATTGTTCCACCTGCAGTAGAAGGTGCAGTGAAATAATTATCACCACCACTAGTCAAAGTTACCGAGGTAATGACACCACCATTTACATTAAGTGTACCAGTTGCTGCAGTTCCACCGCTAGGAGTTGAGAATGTTACAGTATCTCCAGTTTGATAACCAGTACCACCAGAAGCAACAACAACTTGCTTAACAGTACCTACAAGGAAGTTAGTGACTTGACCTTGACCACCGCCAGGGGTTGCAAGAGTAATATCGCCATTTGAGAATGTATGTCCTGCTTGTGGAACAAATTCAAGAATTTGACTTGTCAAGTCATTATTCAAAATGAATGAAATTGGAGTTCCTTGTGTCTCAAAGATGTGGTTTCCTGAACCAGCAGATGTAATACTAATATTAGTACCAGTAGATGCATTTGTAATTGAAGACGCTAACTCAATTGTATTTGCATTAATTACAATAGCGTAGTAAGTTTCTCCATCTACGAGAGGTGATGGAGCAGTTACTGCTCCAGACCCTTCAAAATAAGTAACAGCGTCAGAAGTTGTTAATCCATGTCCAGTAATTGTAAATTGGTCACCAGAAATGTCAGAAGATGTAAAGTTAAACTCTTGAGTTGCAGTTTGAATAACAATATCACCCGCAAGAGGACCCTCAAACGCAAGACGTGCTGCTTCATCTACAACAGTAAAGATGTTGAATGGTCTAAGTGCAGGAAGTTGGTCAACATTAATACGACCAGAATTGTCTAATTGAACCAGTGCATTAGGAGTTGGTGTAGTTGAATATGTACGACCAATGTAAATACCTAACTGGTTATTAATGTATTGGTATACTGCTTTTTGGGTTGGAAGAATTGAATCAGAAGGACCAGGAGCAACACCACCAAGTTCGATAGCGTTCAAGTTAACTTCAGGTCCAAATCCTTCAATAGTAACATTACCACCAGCAATCTTCAGGAAGCTAACTTCAGAAATTTCAACAGTACCACCGAAGGTGATGTTACCAGTTCTGTTCTCAACATTAGCAAAGTAACCAATCTTAAAGTCACCAAGTTCGTCAGTACCTGATGCATAAACACGACCATTTAATTGAGATACCTGTTCAAAATCACCAGTTTGTGCTGATCCTCTTGTGCCACCATTTTGAGGCAGAGCATTATAATCATTACCAGAACCAGAGAATTCCCACGTGTGAGAAGAAGAGTTACAGATAGAAGGTCTAATAAAGTCAATTGGGTGATTTTGAAGTTTATCTTTATTGAACTCATTGATAGTAAAGAATCCATCTTCTCTTACTGTACCACCTGGCATTGGTGAAGTAGTAGATGGGTTATCAATGATCTCATCAAACAGATCACTAAGAGTTTGAATAGCAGATTGTACGTTAGCACAATCACCACTTACGTAATCAGGAGCAGTTGAGATATCATGAATAACAGTAGTATCTACATATGGAATTTCATCAGTCCATTCTGCAACGTAGTAATCTGCAGTTTGTGCTGTAGATCCTTTGATTTGCAGTAAGTTATTGATTGCTTTCTTAGCAAGTGCTGTTGCAGTATCAATAACTTCCTTAGTTGCTGCTTCATATCCAGCAACGTGCTGAATTGAACTACCACTTACATAAAGTTTAGCAGCATCCCATGTAGCATCATTCGCATCATACTTAATGTCAGTTGCCCATGCTTTAACGATCTCTTCTACGTCACGAATGCACTTGTCTCTATTTTGATCAAATGAATTGGTAGAAGTTGCTGCAGTAGTAAAGTATGCTTCTTCTGCAATATAGCGAGCGTTATTTTCAAGAAGAACTGATGCATCAGTATAACGGTTATAGTTACCTCTGACACTCATAGTAAGGTTTGCTCTTACTTCTGCAGTAACTGGAGTAGTTGGAGTTGCAGATTCTGTCTCTTCAATAAAGTAGCGTGGGTTTTGCCCTGAAGTTGTTGCAAGTTCAAAACCGCCAGGGGAAATAATAAAGTGCTCAAGTGGCGCTTCGCCAAGACCAGTGACTGTAAAGATTGGTCTGCCGATATCATTGAATGTAATATTGTCAATATCCCCTTTGTGGAAACTATATGCCTCTTCCCTGATACCACTTGCTCTCAGAGAATATGTACCAAAGTTAGATGCAGAGTTGGTCAGTGATGCATAACCACCAGATTCGACTAACGCACCATCTTGAGTAAAGATACAGAAGACAGAAACCAACTGAGTATAACCATCGTTAAATACTCGATAACCAGTACCGCCGAATGAGATGATGGTAAATGCAGCAGCAACCATCGACTTACCTTGTGGTGGAAGTCCAGGTCTCTTAACGTTTGGAGTTGCTACCTTAGATCCATCAATTTCACAACCGTTACCACCAAGGAATGAAATTACAGAAGAGTTGAAAATATATGGAGATACTTCAATAATGGGAAGATCATCATATGCGTGACCCACATTGAAGAACTTATTATTGCTGTCATTGTATGACGAAGTTGCATACGTGGTTGCATCAACTGTACGACCATTAATTCGATCAATGACAATGTTCCATAGAGTGTACAGAGAAGATGCTACATTGTCACAAGCAAATTGTCTATTCGCATCATATGTATTTGAAATAGTAGTATCTTGATATGCAGTAATACCGAGAGATG
>Ga0255751_10003240_pt1 | contig 14996 bp, 14 predicted proteins | sample 071ome_20_FD_179951 | JGI IMG/M metagenome (GOLD analysis project Ga0255751, IMG submission 179951) | Coastal salt marsh microbial communities from the Groves Creek Marsh, Skidaway Island, Georgia - 071412BT metaG (version 2) | ecosystem: Environmental > Aquatic > Marine > Intertidal zone >...
CTTCCACGGCTTGGACAGACAGCGGGTAATCGGTGGCGCGTAGCGGAATGTTCTGGCGCAGGCGCCGCTCAACAGCCGCAGGACTGAGGGCGGCTGTCCCTGTTTGAGGGGACCAGGTTCCGCCTTCCGCGGCAGCTTCGTTCAAAAAGACCCAGTAGCGGGTACTGGATTCGGACTGTGCCCACGATGTAAAACCTACAAGCAGGAGGGTAAAAAAGGCGGTGTATTTCATTTTACGCATGAATAATTCCAGATCCAAGGAGTTCGTCGCCGTCGTACCAGGCGGCAAATTGGCCGGCGGCAACGGATTTAAAGGGCGTATCGGGCTCCAAAGCCAAACCCGTTTCGCTCGCGGTTAGCGTGGCCGGAACCAGGGCTTGGCGGTAGCGAATTCGGGCCGTCACGCGCATGGAAGCGCCAGGCATCAGGTGCAAATCCGGACGCACCCAATGGACCTCGGAGGCAAGTATCCACACGCAGGGACGGTAGAGCCCCGGATGGTCCTCGCCCTGGCCCACGTACACGGTATTGCTGGCCACATCGGTGCCGATGACAAAGAGCGGAAGTGGTTTCCCCCCCACGAGCAAGCCTTTTCGCTGGCCCACCGTGAAAAAATGCGCACCGGAATGGCGTCCAACGACCGTTCCCATGGCAGGGGTTAAGGCCCAGGGCTCCCCGCAGATTGCATCGGCAAAGACAGGGGCGTTGCGATCCACTTCCACAATGTCTCCTTCCTTTACGGCAAGTTGCTGCTGCAGGAAATCGGGCAGGCGCACTTTGCCGATGAAACAGAGCCCTTGGGAGTCCTTCTTTTCGGCGGTGGCTAGACCCGCTTCTTTGGCGATGCGGCGGACTTCAGGCTTGGGCAGGTGGCCAATGGGAAAGAGGGCTTTGGCGAGCTGCGCTTGACTCAGCTGGCACAGGAAGTAGCTCTGATCTTTGTTGCCATCCGCACCCGCCAAGAGGTGGTGCATACCGTCCTCGGAGGTGGTTTTCTGTGCGTAGTGCCCGGTAGCCACAAAGTCAGCTCCCAACTTCAAGGCCGCCGCGAGGAAGAGGTCAAATTTGATTTCTCGGTTGCAGAGGACATCGGGGTTGGGGGTTCGGCCCGCTTGGTATTCCGCAAACATGTAGTCGACAATACGGGTCTTGTAGTCGGCACTGAGATCTAGGACCTGGAAGGGGATGCCCAACTTCTCGGCGACCAACAAAGCGTCATTGGAATCCTCAATCCACGGGCATTCTGCCTCCAGCGTGGGCTGTTCGTCTGTCCAGTTCCGCATGAAGAGGCCAATGACCTCGTGGCCCGCTTCCTTAAGCAGGTAGGCTGCCACCGACGAATCGACGCCACCGGAAAGCCCTACCACCACACGTGCCATCAGTACTCCACTTCTTTGGTGACGAGGCCTTTGTGGTACCAAGTGCCCTTAGCCGCTTTGCCACTTTCAAATTCGAGCCACCGGCCTTCTCTTAGATTGGATTGGTATTCACCCCGAAGGGCAATGCGTCCATTTTCATCAAATTCCGTCCACGTCCCTTGGAGCATGCCCATGGCATATTCCGCACTACGAGTCTTCTCCCCGTTTTCGCCAAAGCGGGTCCAAAGCCCCGACTTCTCACCGTCTTGCATGCTGCCAGACTCCACCACTTTCCCATTGGGGTAGTAGGTCGCAAAAGGGCCATTGAGCTGGCCACCTTGGTAGGTTTCTGTGCTTAACAGTTTGCCATTCAGATCGTAAATACGCCAGGTACTGTCCTTTACACCGGGCGCTCCATAGAGGCCTTCCGCAAGGAGCGCCCCGTTGAGCGCGAATTCCTGGGTGTAGCAGGCTTGGGTTTTGCCCCGAAATACCATGACCGCCCGTTTGGTCCCATTGGGGTGGTAGTGGGTGAAGGTGCCTACGGGGATTCCACGGTCAAACTGGCCTTCGTACCGAATCACGGTACTGCCTTCGTAGGCCACCTTCCAGGGTCCCTGCTTCAAGCCGTTTACAGTCTGATTTTGAGCCCATGCGGAAAGAGCCATGCAGAAGATCAGGAAGAGGAAGGCGCGTTTCATCCGTTTGAATCTGTTTTGACGGCCGCGTGAAAATGCGACAACTGGTCTAATTCTTCTAACAAATGTCGGTCAATTTGGGTCGTCCAATCGCGGCTCGGCATTTTGATTTGCGTGCGCGTGACGGGGTCCATCACGTGGAAAATGACTCGGTTCTTGCCGGGATGTCCTTTCAAAATTCCGGCCAATTCCTGCCAACGCTCCGGCTTCACGTCGTCTACGGCTGCAAAAAGGCTCAGGCTACGGGCTTCGCGCTCAAAGAGTTCGTGCAGCAGGTAGATCTTGGAGATGTCCGCAAAGAGGCGGGCATTGGCGTCGTCGCGCGCCCAGGATTGCTTCTGCACGCGGCCGCGAACCAAGACCATTAGATCATTGACAAAGAAGCTCCGGAAATCCAAGAAGGCCTGGCCAAAGAGGACAAACTCCCGGCTTCCTTCGTGGTCTTCCAGCATGAAGGAGCCCATTTCCTTACCCGTGCGGGTAGTCCGAATGTTCACATTGGAGATCAAGCCCGCCACGGCAAAGTCCCGACTGCCTGCTCCTTGGACAAAGGCATCTAGATTCTCCAGTTCGCTGAGCTTGTTCTTAGCAAACGTTTGAATTTCAAACTTGTAGGTATCCAAAGGGTGAGCGCTCAGGTAGATACCATTCACGTCCTTCTCCCGCTTTAGCAGTTCCATGGCGTTCCAAACAGGCACTTCCGGCAACTCAGGCTCAGGAATGGCAACCCCTGTGTCCTCCCCAAAGAGCGACACCTGGGCGGAATTCTCCTGGTCTTGGAACCCCTGCCCGTAGCGCCGCACTTTTTCTAGAAAGTTCTTGCCTTCCACTTCTTCGTGGAAGAGCAGCGCTCGGTGCATGCCCGGGAAGCTGTCAAAGGCACCACCCAGGGCCAGGGCTTCCCATGTGCCCTTGTTGACGATGCGGAGGTCCACGCGCCGAGCCATGTCAAAGACGGATTCATAGGGTCCTTTTTCCTCGCGGTCTTTTAGGAGGAATTCCACCGCGGAACCCCCTACCCCACGCATGCCCAGTAAACCAAAGCGCAAGGCCCCCTTCTCGTTGACGGTAAACGTACCGTCTGATTCATTGACATCCGGGCCCAGAACGTCCATCTTCATGCGCTTGCACTCCTCCATAAAGAAGCTGACTTGCTTGATGTCGTTCATGTTGTTCGACAGGACGGCGGCCATGTATTCGGCCGGATAATGCGCTTTGAGGTAGGCCGTTTGGTAGGCAATCCAGGCGTAACAGGTCGAATGCGACTTGTTGAATGCATAGGAGGCAAAGGCTTCCCAGTCCTTCCAAATCTTCTCGAGCACTGTGGCATCGTGACCGCGCTCGGCGCCCCCCTCAACAAACTTGGGCTTCATCTTGTCCAGAACGTCCTTGAGCTTCTTACCCATGGCTTTGCGCAGGACGTCCGCCTCACCCTTCGTGAATCCTGCCAATTTCTGGGAAAGCAACATGACCTGCTCCTGATAGACGGTAATACCGTAGGTTTCCTTCAGGTATTCCTCCATGTCCGCCAAGTCGTAGGTAATGGGTTCCACGCCATGCTTGCGCCGAATGAAGGACGGGATGTACTCCAAGGGACCCGGACGGTATAAAGCGTTCATAGCGATCAAATCCCCAAACACCGTAGGTTTCAGGTCCTTGAGGTGCTTTTGCATACCGGGCGATTCGTACTGGAAGATGCCCACCGTTTCGCCGCGCTGGAAGAGTTCGTAGGTCTTCACATCGTCGATGGGGATGGCCTCCATATCGAGTTCTACCCCGTGGCGCTTTTTAACCAGGGCGACGGCGTCCTTGATCAAGGTGAGGGTCTTCAGTCCCAAGAAGTCCATTTTCAGCAAGCCGGCCGATTCCACCACCGCGTTGTCGTACTGGGTGCACCACATGTCACTGTCCTTAGCGGTAGCGACGGGAATGAGGTCTCGAATGTCCGAGGGGGTAATGATGACGCCGCAGGCGTGAATGCCGGTGTTGCGCAGCGAACCTTCCAAAACCTTGGCTTGGTTGAGGGCCTCACCCGTTCCGTCTTTTTGGCTCGCCATATCGCGGAGGGACTGCGCCTTTTCGTAGTCGTCGCCTCGGAACGATTCCCGCAAGGCCTTGTCGTCCAAGCCCAGGATTTTTGCAAGGCTTTGGTTGTCTGGGACCTGCTTGGTCATCTTGTCCGCTTCTTCAAAACTCAGATCCAAGGCGCGCGCGGCGTCTTTGATCGCGGATTTGGCGGCCATGGAACCGTAGGTGATGATCTGCGCTACTTGGCTCGCGCCGTACTTGTCAATGACGTACTGAATCACCTTGTCGCGACCCCGATCGTCGAAGTCAATATCAATATCCGGCAGGCTGACGCGGTCGGGATTGAGGAATCTCTCAAACAGGAGGTCGTAGGCAATAGGGTCTACGTTGGTAATGCCAATGCAGTAGGCAACGGCCGAACCTGCCGCTGAGCCTCGACCTGGCCCTACACTCACCCCCATGTCGCGGGCTGCCCGGCAAAAATCCTGAACAATCAAGAAATAGCCCGGATAGCCCGTGCGTTCAATAGTGGCCAACTCAAAGTCCAAGCGCTCTTGGATTTCTGGTGTGATTTCGCCGTAGCGCGCACGAGCGCCTTCCAAGGTGAGGTGGCGCAAGAAGGCGTTTTCACCCCGTTTTCCGCCATCGCCTGCATCTTCTGCATGGACAAACTCGGCTGGGATGTCAAACTTGGGCAAGAGGACGTCTCGAGCAAGCGCGTAGTTCTCCACCTTGGCACTGATTTCCTGGAGCGCATCGAGCAGCTGTGGTGCGTCTGCAAAGCGCTGGGCCATTTCCGCCCGTGTGGGCAGGTAGAACTGATCGTTGGGGAATCCGTAGCGGAAGCCACGGCCTCGGCCAATAGGCGTGGCCTTTTTCTCGTTCTCCTTGACGCAGAGCAAGATGTCATGGGCCTCCGATTCCTCGCGGTCCAGATAGTAGGCGTTGTTCGCGGCGATAGCCTTGACCCCGTACTGGGCGCAAAAGCGCAGCAAAGCCTCGTTGATAACATCTTCTTCCGGCAGGCCGTGGCGGTTGATTTCCGCGTAGAAATCCTCGCCAAACTGTTCCTTGTACCAGAGGAAGGCCTCTTCGGCCTGCTTTTCGCCGACGTTGAGCAGCAATTGCGGCACTTCGCCATATAGTCCGCCAGTAGTGCACATCACGCCTTCGGAGTGCGCCGCTAAGAGGTCCTTGTCAATACGCGGAACGTAGTAGAAGCCCTCAATGAAGGCGGAAGAACTCAAGCGAGCCAGGTTGTGGTAGCCCGTCTTGTTTTTCGCGAGCAAGGGAATTTGAAAGCCATCGTCTTTCTGGCTCTTATCCAGTCGGTCCCGGCAGACGTAGGCCTCATAGCCTAGGATGGCTTTGAGTTCGGGCTGACCCTCCGGACGGGCCTTGTTGTGATCGCTGACGGCCTTCACAAACTGGAAGGCACCCATCATGTTGCCCAAATCCGTCAGGGCCACCGCGGGCTGGCCGTCGGCCACGGCCCGCTTGACCATCATGGGCACCTTGGCCGTAGCCTGCAGGATGCTGAACTGGCTGTGGGCGTGGATATGAAAAAAGTGAGGCGCTACATCCGGGGCCGCAGAAACGGGCGTGGGAGCACCCAAAGCGGGGGCCGCCTCAGGTGCAGAATCTGTAGGCGAAGAAACCGTTGGGGCAGCTGCCCGCGGCACATCAACGGGGGATGGAGCTGTCGGGGGTATGCCGGCTGGGATACCCGCAGCTGCAGGCCCCACCTTAAGACGAGCGCTTTCTGCTTTGAGGTTGAGATGCTTCAGGCCAACGGGCGCGATGGGACCGGGATGTTGCGCTTGGAACGCCGCGAGGGCAGCGCCATCCCAGCCGAGCTTTTCAGGGGCCCAGTGGCCCATTCGGACCAATTCCAAGAAACAGCGCGCAGACGCCTCTACGTCCGCCGTCGCATTGTGCGCCTCGGCAAACTCTTGCTGAAACAAGTGCGCATGAAGCTCGCCCAGCTTCGGGATCTTAAAACCGCTGCCCTTGCCGCCGATGATTTTGGTGACTTGAGCCGTAGCTTGGGTACAGGTATCGAGAACGGGCAATTTCAAGCGGGCAGGATTCCGCGTGGCCCGGATGTACTCCGCCCCCATCACTTGCAGGTCAAAGCGCAAATTGTGCCCGACCATATGCGTGGAGCGCGACAGGGCGGATTCAAAAGCGTCGAGAACCTCGGACATGGGATGCCCTTGCGCTTGGGCAAGCTGGGTGGAAATGCCGTGCACCTTTTCCGCACCGTAGGGGATGTTGAAACCCTCTGGATAGATCAAGAAGTCCTTGGCCTCCATCAAAGCCCCCTGGGCGTCATGCAGTTGCCACGCCAATTGAACCACTCGGGGCCAATTGTCAACATCTTCCAACGGCGCATCCCAGCGCTGCGGTAAGCCAGTTGTTTCAGTGTCAAATACGAGGTACATGCGAACTTTAAAAATACCGCCTGCCCCCTAGATTCTCGGGGCCCATTCTAGGTTTTTCCCGAGAAGTTATCAACGATTTTAGACCAAGACCGCCTCCAAATCGTACTCCGTCGCGCCGGTGATTTCCACCTCGACGAAGGTGCCTTTCTTCAGGTGCACCTCGGGTGCCGTGATGTAGACTTCGTTGTCGACGTCGGGGCTGTCGTGTTCGGTTCGGCCCACGTAGGTCCCGTCCGCCTCCACGCGGTCAATGATGCAGGTCACGCGCTGCCCAATTTTGGCCTCGTTGAGTTCGGCAGAAATTTCGGACTGCGCCTCCATGATGGCGTTCAAACGCTCCTGCTTGACCTCGGCGGGAACATCGTCCTCCAAGGCAAAGGCATGGGTGTTTTCCTCGTGGCTGTAGGTAAAGACGCCCAGGCGTTCAAAGCGCTGGTCCTTCACCCACTGCAGCATGGTTTGGAAGTCCTCCTCGGTTTCGCCTGGATAGCCGGTGATCAGAGTGGTCCGAATGGCCATTCCCGGCACCTTCGTCCGCATCGCTTCCAACAAGGCGTTGGTCTTTGCCATCGTCGTGCCGCGGCGCATGCTCTTCAGCATGGGGTCCGAAATATGCTGCAAGGGAATGTCAATGTAGGCGCAGACCTTTGGATTTTCACGAATAACGTCCAGCACATCCTCTGGGAATCCCGTGGGGAACATGTAGTGCAAGCGAATCCACGCAATGCCCTCTACTCCACTTAAAGCCGTCACCAAGTCCGCCAAACGACGCTTTTTGTAGAGGTCCAGGCCGTAGTACGTCAGGTCTTGGGCGATCAGAATGAGCTCAACCACCCCCTTAGCGGCCAGTTTTTGCGCCTCCGTCACCAAATCTTCCATCGGCGTGCTCTTGTGCCCCCCGCGCATTAAGGGGATGGCGCAGAACGAACAGGGACGGTCGCAGCCTTCGGAAATTTTCAAGTACGCATAGTGCTGTGGCGTCGAGGTCAAGCGTTCGCCCACGAGTTCCTTCTTGTAATCCGCCCCCAAAGCCTTCAACAGCAAGGGCAGGTCACGCGTCCCAAAGTACTGATCCACATTGGGAATCTCGCGCTCCAGGTCTGGCTTATAGCGTTCCGACAAGCAACCCGTGACGAACACTTTGTCAATGTCCCCATTCTCCTTGGCCTGCACGGCATCCAAGATGGTATTGACCGATTCTTCCTTGGCATTGTCAATGAAGCCACAGGTGTTGATGACCACAATGCGGCCCTCTTCTTCGTGGACGACGTCCTTTCCGGACGCCTTCAATTGGCCCATCAGGACTTCACTATCGTAAACGTTTTTGGAGCACCCCAAGGTGATCACATTGATGCGATTTTTCTTCGCCGAACGCGTTCTCATGTCTTCAATTAAAACTTCAAGTGACGAACCGAAAGCCCTTCACTTCTAATTTCCTCAAGGGCTTCAATACCAAGAGAAATATGGGTGTTCACGTAGTTGCTGCTGACCTTCTGGTCGCTCGCCTCTGTCTTCACCCCTTCAGGCACCATGGGCTGATCCGACACCAGTAGAAGTGCTCCAAGGGGAATGCGGTTTTTAAATCCGGCCGAAAAGAGGGTCGCCGTTTCCATATCAATCGCCATGGCCCGGACCTCTTCCAAATAGGCCTTGAATTTTTCATCGTGCTCCCACACGCGGCGGTTGGTGGTGTACACAGTTCCGGTCCAGTAGTCGAGTTCTCGGTTTCGGATAATGTGCGAAACGGCTCGCTGAAGCGAAAATGCTGGCAAGGCAGGCACCTCGGGAGGGAAGTACTCATTGCTGGCCCCTTCGCCGCGAATAGCACCGATCGGCACGATGTAATCGCCAATTTCGGTGCGCTTCTTCAAACCGCCACACTTGCCCAAAAAAAGTACTGCCTTGGGCTTGATAGCACTCAGCAAATCGCTGATGGTCGCGGCATTTGGGCTTCCCATGCCAAAGTTGATCATGGTCATGCCATCGCCTTGCGCGCAGGCCATAGACTTGCTGGCGTCCACAATGTGACCGCCGGTCATCTCCACGAAGCGGTGGAGGTAGTCCGTGAAATTGGTCAAAAGGATGTACTCCGAAAAGTCTTCCAACGCCAGACCGGTGTACCGGGGCAACCAGTTCGCGGTTATTTCTTCTTTGGTTTTCATGCAAATAGTGCGTTAACGTACGCCGTGGCGTCGAAGGGGACCAAGTCGTCCATGCCTTCACCGACCCCCACAAAGCGTACGGGGATTTGAAGTTTGTGCGCGATGGCGAGGGCTACGCCCCCTTTGGCGGTGCCGTCCATTTTGGTGAGAATCAAGCCGGTCACATCCGTCACCTTAGAAAACTCAACGGCTTGGTTTACGGCGTTTTGGCCCGTTGAAGCGTCCAGCACCAAAAGCACCTCATGCGGCGTCCCAGGCTGAACTTTTTCCATCACGCGTTTGATCTTCCCAAGCTCATTCATCAGGTTGACCTTGTTGTGCAATCGGCCCGCCGTATCCACCAGGACCACATCGGAACCCTGCTTCACCCCTTCCTCTACCGCAGCATAGGCCACAGCGGCTGGGTCTGTGTTCATGCCTTTTTCCACGATGGGCACCTCCACGCGCTTGCTCCAGATAATGAGCTGATCTACCGCCGCTGCGCGGAAGGTGTCCGCAGCGCCCAACAAGACTTTGCAGCCCTGCGCCTTGTAGTAATGCGCCAATTTGCCGATGCTCGTGGTCTTTCCCACCCCATTTACCCCAACGATGAGCGCGACATGGGGGCCAGGGCTGGTGAGGGCTTGGGGTCCTGATTGCTTACCCGAAAGGGAAGCCAACAGGGTCTCACGTATCATGGCCTTGAGCTCCTCTTCGCCGACGTACTTGTCCTTAGCTACTCGCTCTTGGAGGGATTCAACCACGGCCACAGCCGTATCAACGCCCACGTCTGCGGCCACCAAAGCCTCTTCCAGCTGGTCGAGTACTTCGTCGTCTACCGTCGAGCGCCCAACGACCGCTCGGCTCAATTTGCCTAGCAGCGATTCGCGGGTTTTACCTAATCCAAACAATGCCATACCTACAAGTTAAAAAAAAGCCGCTCGGAAGGAGCGGCTTGAAGTTTGAACGTGTGAGCGTTTCAATCTTAGCTGTTAAAGAAGTTGTTAACGTCGTCCTTGATGATGATTTTCTCTTCAAAGGCGTACGCTCCCTTGGGGGACTTAGTCAACTTGAAGGCCTTGGTGTATGAAACACCACCTGCTTTTTTCAGGGTTGCTACTACTTTCTTTGCCATGATTACTTGATTTCTTTATGCACCGTCATGCGCTTCAATACGGGATTAAATTTCTTAATCTCCATGCGGTCAGGTGTGTTCTTTTTATTCTTGGTCGTGATGTAACGAGAGGTGCCGGGCATGCCGGTCTCTTTGTGCTCTGTGCACTCCAAAATCACTTGGATACGATTGCCTTTCTTAGCCATGGTCTAGAACTTAAATGGCAACATTGCCGTTAGCGCGTGCTTCAGCAAGCACAGCTTCAATACCTTTCTTGTTGATGGTCTTCAACGCAGCAGCAGAGATGCGGAGGGTAATCCACTGATCTTCGCTGGGCACGTAAAAACGCTTGCGCAACAGGTTCACGTTGAACTTGCGCTTGTTCTTCTTGTTGGAGAAAGATACATGGTTCCCGACCATCGCTTTCTTTCCAGTGATTTCACAAACTCGTGACATAACTTCTGAGTACTTGAATGAGTCCGTTTCACAACGGGTGCGCAAAGATATGCAAAGTTCCCCACAATTATCAAGGGTTTGCGGCGATTTTTTAAGGCCCAAATTCTGCACCTATTTGGCCTCCCCGCCGTCCAGGGCTCTGCGCAAGGCATCTAAGGCGGCCAAAACGGATTTTTCCACTGTTCGGCTGCGATTCAGGCCCATGCTGAACTTCTTGGACCAAGTGCCATTTGGACCGGCCAACGCAATCCAAACCGTGCCTACTGGCTTGGCTTCTGAGCCTCCATCTGGACCTGCAACGCCACTCGTAGCCAGGGCCCAATCGGTTTTTAAGCGCTTGCGGACTCCCTCCGCCATTTGGCGCACCACAGGCTCACTCACGGCGCCGTGGACCAAGAGGTCTGCTTTTCGGACACCCAATTGCTGCTCCTTAACCGTATTGGAGTAGGCAACCACTCCCCCAATTAGGTAGGCGGATGATCCGGGAATGCTCGTCAGCCGCGCTGCAATGGAGCCGCCTGTGCAACTCTCAGCCGTAGCTACCGTTTGACCTGCAGCTTTCAACAGCTCGCCCACCACCACTTCTAGAGGCAAAAGATCTTCTGCATAGCAATCAGCACCAAGAAGGACTTTCAGGGCGGCTGCTTCTTGATCCATTTGAGCGCGCATGGCTTGCTCCCCTTCAGACGCCACGTGGGCAGACAACCGCAATTTCACCACTCCGGGCGATGGCAAGTAGGCCAGGGAGATTCCTTCCGGCAAAGCAGATTCCCAATCGGCAATGCGGAGAGCGAGGTCAGATTCTGGAATACCTTGAACCACAAAGTAGCGGTGCACGTGGATTTCGGCTTGTTCAGCGCGCATTAGAGGTAGGACAGCCGTTTCCAGGATGTGCTTCATCTCATAGGGCACCCCAGGCATGGATACATAGCGTCGACCATGTTCTGTCCAAAGCATGCCTTGAGCCGTGCCCATTGCGTTGCGCAACAGCTCTGCTTTAACGGGAAAATCTGCTTGTGGACGGTTTAGCGCATTTGGGACGCGACCCATTTTAGCGAAAAGCGCTTCGATGTGTTCAAATATCTCAGGTAGGTACTCCAGTCTATCCTCAAAATAGTCGGTCAACACATGCTTGGTCAGATCGTCTTTGGTGGGCCCCAGGCCGCCCGTAATGAGCACCCATTGGGTTGATGGAAGCACCGCATCCAGAGCCGCAACAATGGCCGAAGGCTGGTCAGAAATGGAGGTAATGCGTTGCACTTCTACCCCAACCTCGGACAGCCGCTGGCCCATCCAGGCCGAATTGCTGTCTACCGTTTGGCCCAATAAAATTTCCGTTCCAATCGTGATGATTTCCGCGCGCATGGGACAAAGGTATACGGCTAGGTGGGTCTTTTTATGTAGATTTCCTCACTTAAACCCTTCGAATGTCCCATAAAATTGAAATCCATCTAGAGTCCTACGAATCGCCAGATGGGCTGAACGCAACGGACCGCGCTTTGCTCGAAGCAGCTGTGCAACGACTAGGTACGGGCCATGCCCCCTATTCGGGCTTTCATGTAAGTGCTGCGGTTAGGACTCAAAGTGGCGCCGTCTACATAGGCACCAATCAAGAAAATGCCTCTTATCCCGTGGGAATTTGCGCAGAGCGCGTGGCCTTGAGTGTTTCTAACATGCAATCTGAAGGGGAATCTGTCGAAGTCATGGCCCTGGTGTACCGGGACCCTAGCGGGCACAATGCCCAACCTCTAGCCCCTTGCGGGATGTGCCGACAAGCTCTGCGCGAGCAGACCTACCGTCAGAAAAAGCCCATTCGACTCATTATGGCGACCGAAGGCGGACGCATACTCGCCACGGACAATGCCGACGAATTGCTGCCCATTTCCTTTACTCTGAAGCCTTAACGGCCTTGCACATTAACCAGCGCTGACTTCCTCGAGCAGATCCAGGTAGCCTTGGCGGTCTAGCTCAGCTACATGGCTCACGCCATTTTGCTTGCTTTGGGTACCCAAGAAATAACGGGTGTTTTCGCCTTCGCCTTCCATTCGGACTCGGAGTTCAAAGTCCGCATCGCCGTCTATGAACTGTGGGAAGTAGTACTTGAACATGTCACGTGCCGCTGTTAGCAAATTGGACTTGTACGGGACAAATACCACTTCACCCCCCGTGTTGCCGCCAAGCTCGCTGTAGAGGATGACGTCCACATCGCTGTTGTAGTCAATGCGGTACCCCAACTGACCCTCGTCCGTGGTATCTATGCTGTAGGAACGATCGCCACGCTCAAATTCATGGTCGCTCTCCACATAGTAGAGATCTTCTGAAACTAAGAAGCTATCTGTAACCGAGCCAATGTATGGCAACCATTTGCTGTAGTCTGGCAAACGCAATTTATCCGGCACCAAGCGCAGCTCGTACACCACGGTGTCCTTGCTTCGGTAATCTTCGAGAACCGCCGCAATGCCCATGGGGTGTGTCATAGGATTGAAGCCCGCAGTGTCGATCACGTACTTTTTACCCGGAAACTCCGCCTGGATAGCCTTTTGTTGCTTCTTGTTGATCGCCGTCACCGTTACGGTGGTTACGCGGCGTTCGTTGTTGTCACGAGAGATAAACTCCAGCTCGGCCGTAATCAGGAAGGGCGTGTACGCTACCTGGTAGAGCCCCTCCTCCAATTGCAAGAAGGAAGGTGACATGGAGCGCAGCCCCAAGGAGTCTTGGCCCAAAATATTGTAGGGCAATTGGGCGAAGGCAGGGTCAATCTTTTGAGCCTGAGCAGCTGCACTGAACAGCATGGCCGTGGCGAGCAGGTAGTTTTTCATGCATCAAGTATACCGAAATATTGTGCCATATTTGGTACAGCCATGCTTGAAATCTGCACTTTTTCTTTGGAAGATGCCTTTACAGCCGTAGAGGCCGGTGCAGAGCGTCTTGAAGTGTGTAGAGACTACCACGTGGGGGGGCTGACCCCACCGCCAGAGTGGATTTTTGCCCTAAAGCACAGCGTCAACATTCCCTTAGTTGCCATGGTCCGGCCGCGAGCGGGGAACTTCACGTACAGCTCCGACGAATGGGCGCAAATGCATGCCAGCGGACTAGCCTTGCGAAAAGCGGGTGCACATGCCTTAGTTTTTGGTGGCATCACGGCCAAAGGACGACTGGACGTACCACGCTGCAAGCAGTTCATACAAGCAGTAGGATTGCCCTGCGTGCTGCACCGCGCATTTGATGAACTTTCGGACCCCATCCAAGGACTCGAAGATGCCGTTAGCGCGGGCTTTGGCAGAATTCTAACAGGCTACGGATCGGTGGACCTACGTGTACTTCGCGAATTGAAAAAGCAGGCTGGCCAACGCATTGAAATCCTTCCCGGAGGGGGCATCCGCTCAAGCAATGCCGAGACCTATACGGATCTGGGCTTTCGCCAATTGCACAGTTCGGCCATTTTGGACGGTGAACGTCTTGAAGTTCATGCCGACGAAGTCCGTGCCCTTTTAGCTGTTCTACAGAATTCTTAAATCGAAAGCGTTACGCATCTAACAAGGCCCGCACGTCGACCAACTCGGGCGCAAAACCAGCGCGAGCGATGGCGTACTGAAACCCAGGGCGCAAGGCAAAGGCCCCTGTTCGGCCCCGCTTGTCCAATGCGATGAAGCCAATTTGCGTGTCCTGTATGCCTGCTTGGCGGCGCTCAAAGAACTCGTAGATCTTTTGGACCGCTCGCTCACAAGCCTCCTGCGGGCTAAAACCGCGTTCCATTTCGGAAACCACGCGGTAGGATCCTACCACGCGAATGACTTCCTCGCCATGCCCTGTTGCTGTAGCCGCGCCAATGGCCCCATCCACATAGAGACCCGCGCCAATAATGGGGCTGTCTCCTACCCGACCCCGCATTTTGAAGGCCATACCGCTCGTGGTGCAAATGCCCGCAAGGCGACCTTCCTCGTCCAAGGACAACTGCCCAATGGTGTCGTGGTTTTCGATGTTAACGACGGGCTTGTAGTCCGATTTTTCGCGCCACTTCTCCCATTCCCGCTTGGAATCTGGGACCATCAAATCTTGCAGCGGAAAGCCCATTTCCTGGGCAAATTGACGCGCGCCTTCTCCTACGAGCATGACGTGCGGTGTCTTTTCCATCACGGCCCGAGCGAGCGAACTCACATGCACCACATTTTCCACCGCGGCCACCGAACCAATGTTTCCCAAGTGATCCATACAGCACGAATCTAGGGTCACAAAGCCGTCGCGGTCAGGTCGCCCACCCAAGCCCACCGAACGCTCCTTGGGATCCGCCTCACAGAGCTTCACCCCGGCTTCCGTGGCATCCAGAGCAGAACCACCTGCCGATAAAACCTTCATGGCTTCAGCCGTGGTTTCCAAACCAAAGCGCCACGTAGCGATGGAAACCGGCTCCACCGGCTCGTAGTTTTTCGAATGCGTCGCTGCGCGCAGCTTAGGAGGCAAAAAGGCGGTCAGCGCTGCTCCACCACTAACGAGCTTGAGAAAATCACTGCGCTTCATCCCCGGTGGCTTTTTCAAATTCATAGGGCGCATAGTTCCAACCCAGGGCCTTCAGGCGCTGGACATGGTAGTCCATGGCTTCCCGGAAGGCAGCATCTTCGCCCGGGCGCTTGGCCCCAAGCCACAAGACTTCGGACAGAGCGGAAGCGCGTGGCTGAACCATGTGTTCGACGTGGCTGGAGGTTTCCATGTATTCGGTCCAAACATTGGCTTGAGCACCCAAAATATAGCTGTGGTAT
>Ga0255751_10003245_pt1 | contig 14982 bp, 27 predicted proteins | sample 071ome_20_FD_179951 | JGI IMG/M metagenome (GOLD analysis project Ga0255751, IMG submission 179951) | Coastal salt marsh microbial communities from the Groves Creek Marsh, Skidaway Island, Georgia - 071412BT metaG (version 2) | ecosystem: Environmental > Aquatic > Marine > Intertidal zone >...
TTGGACTGCTCCTGAAGGCAGTAGTGAGGAAAAAAGCTGGGCATGTGACTACTCGACGTGGTATATAGCGCAACGAGTAGGCGAAACAGCCTGGCTTAAGACATTTTTGAGTCCATTTCCGGACGATGACAGCTAAATTAGGAGAAATTATGAGTGATTTACCCATTTTTAAGGTTACAGGTTACAAACCAGTAGTAGGAAACAAGGTTGAGTACTTCCGAGCGAGTACTGAGGCACGGGTTTTACAGCATATTAAGGCTCAAGGGCCTGATGTTGGTGGCTTTGTGACCTATTCAGTAGAAGAAGTAGAGGCCCTGCCGCCTGAGGTACACATCAGTTGTCCTACCTGTGAAGCTAACTTTGCTTCTCCAGACCGGGTGACGCATCTAAATTGATAAATTTTGCAATTTTTATGATGTTGAACCTAGTTTCCCTAGTTAACCTACCTCCAGGCACCTCAGTTCAGGACGTTATGTTCATCTCACGACTAGCATGTAGTGAGGCAGGACATAGTAAAGAGGAAACAAAGCGGGTTTTACGTGTGCTTTATAACCGTAGTAAGCTGCGTGGGACCTCAGTTATGCATGAAGCTAAGTTACCCTACCAGTTCTATACAGCCAACTGCCAAGGAGCTAGAGAGTCTTGGATAAAATGGTATCATATAGAGCTTGCAATAGAGACACTACGTGGTACAATAAAAGCTGAGCCTGTACTAAATGCCCATACAGTAACACATTTTGGCACTACGAAAAGACTTAACAAACCGCATTCCCGCTGCAAAGGCTATACAATAAGACAGGTATGGCATTGGTACGGACTCCGTAAAGTTTTAACAACGGAGGTCGGACATGAGTTTTTTAGGAAATCAAAGGGCAAGCCAGGCTGCCCGAATTCAGCAGGTACTCAAGGCTAACACTGTGCAAGATGCTAGCCGTATTGGTAAGTGTCTTGAGCTATGTGACTCTCTTGGTATTAATGAGTTCAGCTTTAAAGGCTTATCAAGAGTTATAGACATGCGCGCTGCGCTTGGATCTAATGAATGCATGCTTACCAGGGTAGCAAATCCTGAGAACTTCCTGGTAGTTAAGCGTGATGGGAGCTTTATGTCTCCCTTAATAGAGATTGATGATCAGTTACTATGGGCCTTTGAGGCTGATGCTGATCGGTATACGGAGAATCCAGTTATTATGGATTCTAGTAAGTTACATATCTTCTCAACCCGACAAGGAAATTAATGCAAAAAATAAACACACAACAGGTAGTACGGAAATTCGCTACCAACTGTGTAGACTGGTTAAATAAAGACTCAAGACTAGCTGATTTTAACTATAATAGTAGTCATGGGTTATCCCTAAGTTTAAGTTCGTTTCGGCAGTACTTAGACAAGTTCTTATATAACATGGTGGAAAGTAGAGTAGGTACTGACTCAGAAGTTGATCTTGGTCACTACCGCCTCACTAGCCAAGCTAGTAAGAACTATGTAGTTGTTAAGCGCTCTAAGCGTAGACTCCCTAAAACACCTGCTGCATACATTGGGTGGGTAGATTGGGATATCCATAGGATAAAGGATACAAGTACTCTCTCGGAATTACTTGTTGGAGTTATATATAACCAACGTAATTGGGATGCCGACAGTACCGACTTAAGAAGTCGTATATCGCTAATGAACGCGAGTATACTTAGCCAGGTACTAGTACAATCCCTGTTTAATCTACGAGACGGCGGGGTAGACCTGATCAATAAACCGTTGCCCATTCAGGATGTTAGGTGTAGGATTGGAAGCTATGAAATGCTATACGATCACCTGATGCAGGAGTGGCGGTTATGGAAGAAGAGTTAGAACAGCTCCAGCTTATAGTGGAGGTCTACGACCAAGTGGGTAACTACGAGGGAGAGTGGACCTATGATGTTAGCCGTAGTTCCCTTGAACAGTGGGAGGAGGCTGACATGCTAGACTTTGAGCAAGGTAAATGTCTAGTACGCTACTTATTACTTTCTCGCCTAAAAGAACATTCCTTTATCACTTGGCAGCTACTAACTAACAACACATGCCTTGGAGAATTTCTTTCAGATGGTGTACCTAGTAGCATTGTAGCAGAGATCCCAAGGCTCAGTGTGGTCAATGCTGCTGTAGATCGTATGTATGAATGCCTGAGCAAACTAGTAGTAGATGAAGATATAAGGATAGCTCACTAAGATGTTAGAATATTGTAAGATGTGGTGGTCTAGGGTTCTAGGTGCATGGCTAATCTTAAAGGGAGATGCCATACCCGTTCCTATTTTTGAGGAAGACACTTCAGTAATAGTAATAGAGACTGAGGGAAGTAAGGTTAGCTTTATTTCTTGTAGAAGTTTCGTAGAAACTGAACAGTCTTACAATGTTCTACTATCTAAGATGGTCTTATGGATATGCTCTAAGGGGCGGTTCTTCTGGACTGGAGATCCTCTAGGTAACCAGCTAAAGCAAGCTGCAGAGGAATACTTCGAGGAGCACAAAAATAAGGAGTAATGTGGCATAAGATTGTGGTCCCTTCAGTATGCTAAGGAGCACATCATATGCACAATACTGTACATAGCGCATTGGGAATCGACCCCGGTATGCAAGTAGTAGGTAGCTCTGTAGCACAAGGAAAACTCCTGCTTCGTGCGAAGACTACACACGGTAGAACTCAGAGATATGTAGCTTGCTATGACTCTGAAGGTCAGTTTAGATTTTTCAGACGAGTATCCTCTTCGGAGAGAAAACGGTTGGGCAAGGGTGAAGATATCACCTGCCCGCTAGAACTACTCGACTGGGAACAGGGATCTTGCTACTGGCTTGCTCAGTGGGGAGACCTGAAAGTTATTACCTTAACCCCTCAGAACCTGCTCGCTCCCACAGACTACTCCACGTATGTAGTAAATGGCGAGATGGTATCTAATCACACTTTAAAGGAGATCCTCACCAATGAAGATCACGATTCAAGACGGCAGTAATACAGTTATTCTTGAGAACACTGACCGCATCGACTCAGTAAAGACTCGTAAGTTGTTAGATGTGTTATTCTCTGTAGAGCCAAGCCGGACCAGTAGGCGTACACCTACTGCTGTTACCTCAGTAGTAGAGAGTCGTCCGGAGATCCTCAGTTTGCCCCTGGATCCAAACGAGTTCCGACTTTGGCTCAATGACCGAAGTCCTACTGATACTGCAGCTATGCTAAGTAGCTTTGTTGGGGCGGACGTAACGCAGTGTAGTAACGTGCATACCTTGATTACGACTGTTCCACAGTTTGCATTCAAGCTAGGTTATAATCGTTACATCCAAGCAGTTAAATGGTTACATAACCAGGGATGGATCCATACTCTCCCACAGTTATCTAGTATGCGTACCTACTACACTAAGTCTCTTCGTATTCAGGCACTAAACGCATGAGCTGGCAGCTACTGGTTCCTATTGTAGAGAAACTGATTGACGCTGGGGTAGAATACTACAAGGCCGATAATCAGTCTATGGGAACAGTGGCTGCTACGGAGGTGGCAGCATCAGCTAAGCCTGGTGCAACCATTCTTTTAGCAGTTGAGTCTGATCGCCCTACAGTAGTAGTTAATGAGGTTACCATACGTGCTGCACTAGAAGACATGGCTACGCGCAATGGCTTTAAGTTAACTGGTGTAGAGATTAGTATAGGGGAGTCCGAGCCTAATGGGACTTGATAATATCTGGAAGGTACCAGAGGGAACACCACATCCTAGTATGGAAGTGGATCTTTGTGGTGGCATGTTCAGCGGTCCTGGGGAACAAACGTGTGAGTCCTTCAGAGGCAAGGTATACTCAGAATTCATAGAGGCTTTAAGTGGTATATCTTTATATCAGGATACCATAAGCGGGGATGAGCTAGAGCATATACTTTCAAGCCTAGAAGAGTTTAAGGAATCTTTAGAGTCTACTCCCCCAGGGTATAGGTTACTTAATTACATAGACAATAAGTTAGATTCCGTACCTCCAGATCGCATTGAATATGGGCTAGAAGGTCTTGATAGCTTAATAACTATGTTCTCTAGGTACTGCAAAGTAGAAGGAGCTGAATTAGTATCATGGTACTAGACTTCCTAAATATAGTGACCTTAATTGGAGGCTCAGAAGCCTTACGTGAGCAGTGTATGGGTGAATTTATGGAATACGGTACTATTTGCTGTGACCGTATACCTGACCTTGATAACTCTACTAAATTTAATATAGAGACTAACCATGCTCCCTTAGATAATGCTCTTCTGGACTTAGCCCCTAAGTACTTAGCTCTAGACTTTAGTATAGTGTTTAAGCCTAAGTCAGATACCCTTCTAAAAGACTGGCGGGGCTGTATTAGAGTAGTTGATCAGGTGATGTATTTCTCTGATAACTACGAAGCTGCCGAGGGTTATGAACTCGGTAGTATTTACCAACTAAAAAACAAGGGGGGATTCCCAGAGTGCTTAAGCGACTTTCAAAGTTAATTCGTAAGTTTATGTCAAAGCCAAAGCGTAAGTATAAATCAGAGGCAGATAGAAAGCTATGGCAAATGATCGAGGATTTAACCAACCCTATCATTATTGACTGGGAGTTAAGTGACTCAGATCATAAAGTTATCGCTAGCTATGTAGAGATTTTTATTAGAGATCAAGAGGTGGATGCCATGAAAATGGTTGTTTCCCCAGATCTCTATCCAAAGTTACATAGGTTCATTGTAGCCTTGCAGGGAGAGTGCCCCTGGCAAGAGTCAATGGCTGCCTACGATTATCTAGAGGAGAAGTGGCCTCAGCTCGGACCTCTCTTAGATAAGGCATGAGTATATACTCACCTATGGAGAAAAGATCTGTATTCGAAGATTTTCTCCAAGGTAACATAGTGAGGATAATCGTGGACGGTACTAATCCCGGGGTATGTGTACCAGAGGATCTAGTAGGTAAAGAAGAGGTTCCACTAAATATTAGTTACAGCTATCAGTTACCTTTTTTAGAGATAACTAATACTGGGGTGGAGGCAGAACTATCTTTCAAGGGCTCTCCTTTCAGGTGCCTTTTACCCTGGGATGCTATCTACTCTATTGAAACCATTAAAGGCATCAATGAAGGTAAAACCTTTATAGACATCGGTAGCATGCCATTGCGTATGCGCGAAAAGGCTGCTGCGTCTATCGGTTTGACTTTAGAAGAGATTGACGACCTAAGTTGGTCCAATGAAGTAGGTCTCTTTGAGGAAGAGTTAGACGACGAGGATAGTGACGATGGTTGTATAGACTTCACCGCTTTTTTAGAAAAAAAGAAAGCAGAAGAAGAGTCTAAGTAGTTGTCGTTTCAAGGTAAGGCTAGTAACATTGCGCGATTAAACGTGACACCAAAGGTTACCAAAATGCGCCATGTTATTTTAGCTATCAGCTTAGTAGTGTTATCAGTAGCAGCTACAGGCTCTACTATAAACTTTCCTCGTATGCAATTTATTGAGTTCGAGGATCCCATAGTTATAAGCAAGGAAGACGACTCTATTCTTTGCAAGAAATATAACAGGCTATTCATGGAGGTGCTACACAAGTCACTGGAGTGTTCAGAGGACTATGGGCCTCCTCCACATAAATACGAAGAATGTGAGCAGCTAAGTCGTCTCCTATCCGAATACTCTCGATTAAGGAGCTACTACTGTTATGGAGAACAAGAAGAAGAGTGCTAAGCACAGATACGGTTATGCTTGTATTAACATGGACTTAGCTGACCAAGGAGTCACTACTAACAAGTCTATGATATTCGATACGTTTATGAAGAAGGGTACTAAGTATGCAGGTGAGCTAGCACTTAGTAACCTTGTAGCCTTGAGGCAGGTGCTAGAGTGGAACATAGCACACGGCATACAGGTGTATCGCATGACCTCAAAGCTGTTTCCCTGGGCTTGTGACTACCGGTTCGAAGACCTTCCTAACTGGTCAGCAGTATTACCTGTTATGGAAGATATAGGTAAGTACTGCGATGAACATGGTATACGTCTTAGCTTTCACCCCGGACCCTATAATAACCTAGGTAGTCCTGACAGAGACGTAATCAAGTCCACTATCGTAGATCTAGAGATACACAGTCAGATTATGGACTACCTCGGTAGACCTAGTAGTCATGAAGCTAAGATCAATATACATCTTGGCGGTGCCTATGGAGATAAGGAATCTGCTATAAGGAGATTCAATCTTAACTTCAAAAAGCTCAGCAAGGGACTACAGTCTCGCCTTACCTTGGAGAACGATGACCGAGAGTCATTGTACTCTGTAGCTGATCTGTACAAAGCTCATGAAGCTACAGGAATAGCTATTGTATTTGACGGCCATCACTGGCAAGTTGGTGCTAAGTCAGGATCTTATCAAGAAGACCTACTTAAAGCTTATGGCACCTGGGGCAGCGTAACACCTACGTTACACTGGTCCAACTCACGTAGTAAATGGGAAGACCCTAAAGCAAAGGTCAATGCCCATACAGATTGGTACTATGAAACAATGTCCCTTCCTAGTCTAGACTGCGATATTATTCTCGAATCTAAAATGAAGGAGAGGGCATTACTTAAATACATTAAGGAGATGTGATATGATCGATTCATACTTCACAGTTACAACAAAAGTTAGAGTTAGAGTAAAAGAGATCACAGATCTATTGTGCTGTGGGTTAGAGGGAGGTATCCATCATTGGGCAGGGTTTAGATCAGGCTACAATCCTGAGCCAGAAGAGTTAGCCCGTTATACTGAGGGCTGCTACAAGGGACTTCCTGTCTATGCTCTCGAGCATCCAAACTATGTTCTAATTATTCAGGACCGTAATACCATGGAGGAATACCCTATTACACTAGATAGACTCAAACTGGGACTAACTGATATGGCTGCGAAGTTCCCACATCACTTTAGTAACGTTATGCAAGATAACTGTGACGCAGAGACTGGTGATGTATTTTTACAGTGCTGCGTGTTTGGAGATATTATTTATGGTTAAAGTAAGCTTGTTAGTTAGCAGTTTATCTGCACTTCTGTTTATTGCAGCGTTTATCTCTAAACCTACGCCGGATGACATTGTTACACATGCCTTGGCTAAGTGTAGCAAGCCAGAAGAAAAGGCTATGTTTGCGTTGGGGCTTGCTTTCTTACTTCCAAAGTCTAGTCAGCATAGTTCATTGAATCCCTTAGCTGCCATGATTACTTCAGAGACTAAGGGTAGGATTGTGTTCCATGAGGGAAGGCTTAGTACTTGGGTAACTTTAGAGGGAACGACTATTGCCTATGCTGCAATGGGCATGTATAAGATCCCTACTTGTAAGCAATTAAGGAGTTTCAAATGAGCTTAGCAGAGCAGTATACAGAAGACAGAACCTTAACTAAGACTATGGTTGAGGCTACGTTCCGTAGAGACAATGTACCAGAGGATCTTATCACCGAGTACTTTGAGTGTTATGATAGAGAAACTGAGCTGGGCCTAAAAATCGCTCAGTGGTTAGATGATAACCGTCCCGAGAAGCCTACAGAAGATGCTAATTAAGTTACTTATACTTTGTATATTATGTAGCATTATCTGGGACTTAGGTAACCCGGCGTGATAGCAGCACTTTATGGCCTGGCCATTATAGTATTATACTGGGCTCCAGTTGGTATCTTCCTTCATGGTTACTATGTGCATAAGTATGGAGGTAATCGTGATGAAGCAGAGTTTCAGTTAGATAAAGACATGAAGACATGGGCGCCCGCAGTAGGCGCCTTGTTAGTACTACTCTTACCTGAGTCTACACTCATAGCTATAGCTGCAGTAGGTATGTGCTTTGAGGCATACATGACCTACACAGACGATGAGGGGAGTATCGGTAAGTTTAAAAGATTCCTAAAGGGGGATGATGATGAGTGATACTACTTACAAAGTTATTCGTATGTTTAGAGACAGTAGTAAGCGCATGATCATTAAGACAGGGCTTACCCTAGAGGAAGCTCAGGAACACTGTCGTGACCCAGAAACTAGTAGCAGTACTGCTACAGGTATTGTAGAGCTTACCCTAACCAAGAACTTCGGTCCTTGGTTTGATGGATACGAGGAAGAGTAATGTTACAGTTCTTCCAAACACGTATGGGTCAAGAATTCTTTCAAGGAACTATACCTAGGGTAGTAAGGGCGCTAGAGACTATTGCTACTAGCTACGATAGTAACCTACGGGAGCGAGTAGAGGTTTTAGAGTTAGCCTTAAACTTGCCCTCTAAAGGTAAGGTAGTTTGTAAGGATCAATTTAGTTTTATCCTAGGTATAAGAGAAGAGGGTACCAATTTATACTATCTCTCTTTCCCTACACAGAAAGACTCTCTTATTGAGCAGTACCGGGATAATCCTGAAGCTGAGGAAGCTATAAGTTACTCCGCAGTACCCGCAACAGTAGTAGCACAGCTAATAGTTAACCACCGTGGCTTAGATGCCTAACTGGTGTGAAAACTGGGTAACCTTCACAGGGGAACCAGAGAATATAGCTAAGTTAGCTAGACTTATAACAGCGCCTGTAAAGTGTATCTCAGTAGGTAATGGTTGGTTAACTAAGCTCAGCTTTGATCAGCCACCCTGGGAGTATGGCGAGCCTTTTATATCGGACTTAAGGTCTGGTGAGTCGGTTATGTCTAGGACTCTAGGTTTCTTAGATAAGTCTAATTACGTCTACGAAACGATGGTGCACGATCTTGGTACAAAGTGGGACTTCGACTTAGACAACATAGAGATAACAGATAGAGAGATACGGGGTTATGCACAAACAGCGTGGTCACCCCCCAGCGGATGGTTTAGAGTGGTGTGTAAACACTATACCCTCGAGGGTGAGTTAGCTTCAGGCGAAAGTGGTAATGACTTCGGGTGCCTAACCGTAATAGAGGGTAATCAGGAACATCAATATGGTTCCCCCTATAACTTCTGGTCTTGTCTAAACTATGAGAGCCCAGAAGAGTTTAAAGATCAGCTCTTAGACCTAAACGATGAGTATCCTGAGTATATAGATAATATACATAAGGAATCAGCCTTATGGCCTAAATCGTGGGCAGAGTACAAAGAACGCTTCCACGAGAGGACCACGCAAATTTAACCTTTTTTTCGGTATAAGTATATGCTGAAGGGGTTTAGAACATTTGACATACAATGTTCAAGTCCTGGAGGAGGTCAGCTGAAGGTTATCGACGGATAACTGGACGCAAATCGTGGTGAGGCACGATGACCTAGGGGGCTTGACGAAGTTTCCCTTTGCCCCCCTCCCGAATGGGGGGGCTTAAAAGTTCCGGTTAAATCCTGACCGGAGACTCCCCTACCGCACATAGGGGAGGTACAGACCAAAGGTATTCGGGCTGTGTGTCCTTGCGGGGGGTTATACCCCTGCAGGGGCCCGAAGTAGTATATCGATCCGGTGATATACGAGGTCATGAAAATTCCGGAGTTCCCTAGGTAGGGGATGTGTTTCTAGGCCGTGGTGGTCTAGGTCTACATCCCCTACCGCTGCTTTTTTAGCTCCCAGAGTTGGCTACGCAAATAACACCTCCTATTTGGTATAAGTAAGTGTTCTTATCGAGGTAGTTATAAACTACCAAATTCTAACTTAGACACCATGGAGGTTAATCATGGTAAAATCAAAGAACGAAATCTCCCCACGCGATTGTCATCCAGGTGTGGTGGAGTTGGCGAAGGCCTTGGGTGGGATCGCAAAGGATGTGACACTTGTAGGCGGCTCGATCCTCAACCTTTGGACCGGAACCACACCCAAGGACTGGGACTTGGTGTTGTTCGGTACACCATTCCCCGCAATCCAAACCAAGCTTGAGGAACTTGGTCTGGCAGCACCGATGGTGGGTGCTTCCTTCGGGATCATCACAACCCACTTGCCTGATGGCACGGCGGTGGACATTAGTATCCCACGTCGGGACAATCAAGTGGGTAAGTCACATTCGGATATCATCGTAGAGACAGATCCAGACATGAGTATAAAGGAGGAGGCGCGTCGCCGTGACTTTACCATGAACACCCCGTCTATGTCTCTGATCTCAGGTGAGGTCTTCGACTACTATGGAGGGTATGAGGATTTCAGAAATGGTATCCTTCGAATGACAGACGCACATCTCTTTCCTCAGGACCCCGTACGTGCGTACCGTGCTATCCAGCTCTTCGCTAGGAAACTGGCGCACGTACCGGGTGCTCATGTTGAGGACAGCACTTGGCGAATGCTGTTGTCTATGGTCCCCTCGCTTCAGTGGGAGGCGAAAGAGCGTGTGAATGAAGAGTGGAAGAAGCTCTTGCTGAAAGCCTCCAAACCGTCGGTAGGCATACAGATGATGTATGATTTGGGGATTATCGAAAGATATTACCCCAACTTAATGGCACTCTGGGGCACGCCACAAAATCCTAAGCATCACCCCGAGGGTGATGTGGCGGTACACAGTCTCTTATGTGTTGACCACGCCGCTAGCTTAAGGGATCAGATCCCCGAGGCAAAGAGGTTTGCTTTTGTGGCGGCTGCGCTCTGTCACGATATCGGGAAACCGGTAGACACAATCACACCCGAGATGATCAAGGCAGGTGACCCTCGGGTGGCGGAGAGGCTTAAGAAGGTCGGCAAAACTGACCCTAAAAAGGTTATGTTTAACGCACTGGGCCACGCTGGGACGGGCGAGCCGTTGGTGAAAGAGTTCCTAGAGCGCTTCACTAGTCATAAGAAGACCTTGAAGTGGGCAGGGGGACTAGTGCGAGAGCACATGAATCCCTTCCACATCCGGGAGGCGGCGGAGTTAAATAAAACTCCATTCTCAAAGCAACTGAGGACCTATCGTCGCTTGGCCGGTAGGTTAGAGAAGGACGGTCTGACGCTCCATGATCTGGCCCACCTATCTATGTGTGACGCCTGTTCAACCTCTACGGACTGGGCGGTCCGTAAGGTTAATGGGGGTGAGCCTAATTGGGAGCACTTAAGTAGTCAGCGCATATTTGATGCAATCGCCGCCATTGAGGCAGATGCAGCGATGCAACGCCCGCTGGTTACGGGCAAGGACCTTATCGCTGCCGGGGCCAGGCCAGGGGTATGGTTTGGTAAGGCGATTGAGCTATCGTTCATGGCTCAACTTGGCGAAGGGAAATGGGAGGCGGAAGGTAGAGTTACGGACCACGATGCTCTAGTAGCAATCGCCATGACCCTCAACCCAGAGGGAGGGGATGTATGAAGGCGCTGTTATGCGTAGGAGGTCTACCCGGTTCGGGCAAGACCACCTTAGCTACGCTGCTAGCAGAGAATGGCCATCTCTACGCAGCAGATGATTATTTCATGCGCGAAGGGGTATATCAGTTCGATCCTGACCAGTTACCTGCCGCTCACATGGACTGCCAGCGCCGTGTGCGAAATGCATGCGAGGCTGGTGCGCCGCGTGTAATCGTACACAACACCTTCACCAACAGGTGGGAGTCGGAGCCCTATAGGGCGATAGCGGAGGAGTATGGATATGCTTTCTTCGTTGTCACTCTTGGGGACTCCTCAATCCCACTAGAGGACCTAGCGAGTAGAAATACTCATAAGGTTCCGCTAGAGAGGTTAGAGGCTATGGCTAAGGGTGATGCCATGATCCTGACTGCAGACTCAGATCCTCGCCCTCCGTGGGAACGAGACTGAGTTATAGGTATGGTACTGGACAATAGTGTCCAAAACGAGTAGGGCGTTATCCCTACATTTTAGCTCCCAGAGTAAGTACGCAAAATCACCCTCTAATTTGGCATAAGTATATGCTCTAGAAGGAGTGGCCTAAAAAACCAAACCTTTTGAGATGTTGTAATTCGTGCGGCCCAGAGGAAACCTCTCGGGTCGATTCATTCCCAAAACATTTACCAAATATGCGTTGAGGAGCGCTATTTACCATGGGAAATCAACAAACAACACAGTCAGTCAAGAAGTCCAGCTCTATGTACCTGGGTATGAGACTGAGTGACGAGTCACAGCAGGCCATCGATGAGATCCTCGCGGACTTGGGCATTGAGGCAAAGGAGGAGTATGTCAACCACCACATCACCGTCTGCTTCAGCCCAAGTTGGCAGCACTGCTCCTTCGCCGGGTTGAACGCCACTGCCCCCGTAACCGGTATCCTCGTCAACGACACACACGTTGTGGTTGAGGTTGGGGAGGTCGATGTGGAGAGCTGGCCGGGAGTGTGGCAACCCCTCCGCCCTGTGATTGAGCTCATCAGTGACGTCACGGGCAAAGGGAGGAAGGGTCAAAAGTTCCATGTGACACACTCGATGGGGGAGGGCGCCAAGGCTAAAGACTCCAACTTGCTGCTCTCAGGAGAGGTGGAGTCACAGCGACATGAGGTGACGGGTGCGGTGGTATTCGGCCAGCTCTACTGGGCGAACTCCAAGGGGGAGGAGTTCACGGATCTGAACCGGCTCAAGAAGTGCCCCGAGTTGCAGGTGGGAGCGGCGCGGACCATCTTCTCCGGGGTCGGCTCGCACCACAGTGGGGATGGCGGGTACGATTTCTTGGGCTGCATGGGTGAGGACATTCGCCGCGGAGCTGAGATGTCTCAACCGTTCGGCCGCCCTGGCTGCGGCCGTTGGCCGATGACACAGGCGATGGCGGAGTGCGTCCGAGTGGGTATGGTGCGCCCAGCCGGTCGTGAGGTGAGCTTTGCGTCTCATAGAGATGACGTGATGCCTGTGGTTTCCGCCAGCGAGGTGACTGAGGAGGTGTCAGCTGAGACCTCATCAGTGATTACGTTCAGCCTCCCTATGATGCTGCTGGACGGCGATGACGAGCGTGAGAATGGTGAAGAGGCGGCGCTCGCGGAGAAGCGGCGCTTGATCGAGAGTAACTGCCGCCTCTTCACCATTGCGGTGATTGCGAACGGGAGTGACGTCCCTGACGCTCCGCCTCCATCGGTACACCGATGCCGGCAGAAGCTGGCAAATGGTGAGCCACTCCAAGAGGGCGAGATGGAGAGAGCTCAGTCCTACTGGTACACCGACGAAAACCCCGAGGGGTGGGTACTCGTAGACTACACCGACGAGGACTAATCCTCTAAGCGTCTAATCACATCGCGTAACCGTTACTGGACCCGCACGGCTAAGTCGGGTCACCGCGCTGCACGGATTGCAGCTTTCATTTAGCTGCGAGAGTTAGCTACGCAAATAACCCCCTCTTTTTTGGCATAAGTTTATGCTCTACACCGAATGGTGATAGGGCATTAACCACACACCCAGATGACACGTCTGGGTTTCACCTAAGGAGACAATGATGTTCGAACACATCATGGCAGACAACCTCGCTAAGCGCAAGAAGAGAGAGGCCGAGGCTGCTGCGGCCTATAAGGCCAGGAAAAAGGCAGAGCGGGACGCGTGGTACGCTACAATGGAGCGTGAGCTTGCTCGCCTCCCAAGCCGTATCCCGGAGCTCAAAGAGCAGATGGAAAAGATGATCGTGGATTGGCTACAGGAAGAGGGCGCGGAGCCTGAGGAGCTTACGATCCGCCCAGCCACCCAGGAGGAGCTGGAGAACTCTGCGTGTTTCTATAACGACATCGACGGGTACCCGCCGGTAGAGGCAGCCTCGCGGCTTACCCTCGACGCGGGGTTGGCCTTACACATCTCGTCGCAGGACAAGGCGCTATTCGGAGGTATCGATGGGATCGTCCACTTCATGCTCGATGAGGAGGGAGGCCGCTGGTGTTACCCCAATTACGACTGTGACTACTCCGGGGGAGATCATCCATTCCCCACGCGAGAGCGGTCGTATTGGGGGGAGGATTACTGATGTACGACGTCATTTGGCAGTCATCGAAGGTTAGCGTCGTTGATATAACTTCCACCAACTCCCTCAGCGAAGGGATTGAGGTCGCATGGCGGGGTGTGGGGAGGTATCTGGGGAGACTAGATGTCGACGACTACGGTCTGGCTATTTATATAGCGATTAAGATCGACGACTCTGCTACAACCGAGGCAGAGGCTCAGGCTATATTCGACTGCCTGGCTCCTGCCTAAGATCACCAAACCGCATCGAGATCCATGCGGGATATAAACCGGATCACCGCGCTGCACGGATTGCAGCTTCTTTTTAGCTCCTAGAGTTCCTCGTCTCTATCTACAGGCATCCACTCTTCTACGGCAGGCTTTAAGCTGACCTCATGGGGATGCTTAGTCTTTATAGGGTTCTGACCTCTAAAGATACTTAGCTTTTCTATAACTGATTCTTGGAGTTCACATATCTGCTGAGTGCGTAGCTCTAGCTGTATATGCGCATCTCTAAGTCTAGATATAAGAGCCTGCCTATCTGCATTAGCTGCTGCTAGCAAATCTTTTAGCTCATCGACTTCTGCAGGATCTCTACCGCTAGCGATAGCCATCATACTAGATATGCTACCTGTTAAGACACCTAAGATACCTACGAGTATATCTTTATTCTCACCAACTATCTGGGTCTTACTTAGGAATCCTACTAGACCTACGATTACTATAAGAAAGAAAATACTAAACCACCAACCACGGCGGGCTTTGTCCATTTGGCTTCGTTCTTTAAAAGTACGCTTAGCTTCTTTAACCATTTGTTATAAACCTCCATGCTTCGGTTATGTAGTCTACCCAGTCAAAGTAGTGTATATTCCACATGCGCCTATTATAAGGACTAGCTACAAACTTAAACCACCAGTAACTAAAGATGATAAATTCTAACCAGAATAACCGCCATATAGCCCACCAGAACCATTCTGCGATAGAGCGGTCTCTGGCTCGTTGCTTTATTTTTTTAGGTCCGCCAAGTCGCTTTACTTTTTCACCCCCAGGAGGTGGCTGTAAGCTCTGTATAGTTTCACCTACTGCGTATATAACTTGCGGCTCTCGTACACCCTTGAATTTGTATAAGCCTACACAGGCATAGCGCGCAGCTTTAGGTGTAGCCCAGTTAGTTCTACCTCTTACTGCTTCCATAGCTTCTTTGGTAAGTAGCACTTGTCCTGCACTACATAG
>Ga0255751_10003254_pt1 | contig 14966 bp, 28 predicted proteins | sample 071ome_20_FD_179951 | JGI IMG/M metagenome (GOLD analysis project Ga0255751, IMG submission 179951) | Coastal salt marsh microbial communities from the Groves Creek Marsh, Skidaway Island, Georgia - 071412BT metaG (version 2) | ecosystem: Environmental > Aquatic > Marine > Intertidal zone >...
AGAATACAACAAGCATTTTACTAATGCGTAAATTACCAAAAAAGCGTAAATTAGGAAAATAACGCGAAGCGTTAAAAAGCGTAAAGCCGACCTTGACCATCTCTGATCTCCGCCGGCTCCACTGTGTTTAAATTAGAATGTGAATTTGATTCCAGCCGCGGCATCTTGTGTGTCAACACCTGATGTGACGTCTGTCATTTCAAAGGCACCATACACGCTGAAGTTTTCACCGATCTTCTTCTCGGCTCCCACTGTTGTGTATGTGTTTCCATCCTTGATCTTGCCGTAACCCACTGAGTACGTTGTGTCTTCGATCACGTGCGAAGCAACGAATTCGTTGGCTTTGGTGTCAAGATCGGTTGATTCCACAGTCTTGATTGTGTGGTTGTAACCGATCGTTGTGGCATCTGTGATGTCAAAAGAAGCACCAACACCCTTGTACTCGATGTTGTTCACTTTGTCATCCGTGTAGGCGATACCCACGTTTAGGCTATCGCTGATGTCCATAGACGCCGCAGTCTCGTACACGTCAACGCCTGACTTACCAGTTGTACCGTCAACTTTTACCAAGTTGTCGATCTGGATCGCACCAAGCGTGTTCGAGTAGATCACTGTGTGTGAGTCTCTGCTGAACAGTTTCTGTGCGGCAGTATTACCGTATTCCGGGAACACATCCGTCTTAGATGTCACAGCACCCTTGAACACAGAATTCTGTCTTCCGGCTGATAGCACACCTGCTCCGCCCATGTCAACGCCGGCGAAAGCCAGTTTTGAATCAAATGGTGTGGAACCAGAGTCATCTGCATCGATCGCCACTTCCAACTTGGCGAAACCGTCAACGCCCTCTGAGATGTTGCTTGAGAAGTCAACACCGATGCTGGAACCATTGTTCTCTGCCTTTGATGTTGAGACGCCGTTGGCGTCCTCGTTGTTAGAAAGCATATAGTTCAGTGAACCATAAACCTTCATATCAGCCGCTTCGGCCGGTGTTGGTTTCATCAACCAACCGATTACCACAAGTGCCACTATTATGGCCGCACCTATGGCCGTCTTCTTCTTTGTCATTTTCATTATAGATTGTCTCCTATATCTTTTTCTTTTTCTATAAGGTTTATAAATGCGATCACTGGCCTAGTGACCGCTCTGGATTGTAAGTTATATTTATCAAAAAAGCAACACTTAATAATTGCATTTGGTAAACTTTCTCCTCACGGTTACAAACAAATAATTACATATAGACCAGTTCATAAAACAACTTTAACAAATGAAGATAAACCAACGACTGTTTGACCATTACGGCATAGACACAGGCAAGGACCTCAAGATGCAGGTCAGGTGTCCGAGGCCGTTCGACACCGTGCTGATAGACAAGCAGGGATCGTGCTACGCCTGTGAGTGCCAGGCCTGGTTGCCACAGAGCATAGGCAACCTTCAGTTGAAACCACTATCGGAGATACTGGGCGGCAACACACACCGGCACCTGCAGGCCACCATAGAGGACGGCACGTTCAGGTACTGCAACGAGCACAGGTGCACACACCTGCGGCACGGCATAGGCTGGGACGAGGGCAGGCCGTTCCAGGTGAGGCTGGCCATAGATGACAGTTGCAACCTGAGGTGTCCAAGTTGCCGCAAGGGCATGATATTCCACAAGGAGGGTTCAGCGTACCGGAGGGGCATCTTGCTGGCGGACAGGGTCAACGACTGGCTGGCCATGTGCGACACACCGATACAGGTGCACATAGGATCCGATGGTGACCCGTTCGCTTCCCATGTGTACAGGCACTTCATGGAGCACACGCCCGTGCGCGACAACATAGAATACACCATCCTCACCAACGGGCTCATGTTCCAGGAGTTCCACACACGTGTTCCGCACGTGATAGGACGCACGACGCAACTGGGCGTGAGCATAGATGGCGCCACCCGAGAGACCTACGAGCGGCTGAGGCTGGGCGGGCGTTGGAACAAGATACAAGAGAACCTGGAGTGCATGCGACAACAGAAGCGCGAGCACGGGTTCGAGTTCGTCATGCACTTCGTGGTGCAGAGGCACAACTACCACGAGATGCGTGATATCATATACCTGGCGGAGCAGTACGAGGTGGACCGGTTGTGGCTGAACAAGATCGAGGACTGGGGCGTGATGTCGGACTGGCGCGAGCAGGACATATTCCATCCAGACCATCCAGAGCATGACAGGTTCCAGCAGGAACTGGAGCGTGTGAAGCCGTTGCTGGACCACGAGCACACCAGACCCAGGGTGCAGGCTCCCAGGCTCTACAAACGCAATTAGATTATTTCAATTTGGGACCGAACCTATCCAGGAACAACTTTGCGAAACGCTCATGGTGTTCGATGCCGTAGTGTGCGCCATCCCTGGCGTATGATGGTGAGGCGTGGAGGTCCCTGGCAGTGAACTTGTCCCAGTGGGGCCAGCAGTTCCTCAGCGTGTAGTCCTCCAGCACGTTCAGTTGAGGATCCACTTGCTTGATGTCCACGTATGTCTGTGCGAAGCAGTGGAACACCTTGGCCCGCTTGTGCTCTGCGAATTTCTGCACGAAGAAAAGTGAACGGTAGAACACCTGTAGGTCATCATCACTGGTCTGGTATCGCAACTTCTCGTCGGTGCCCAGGAGGTTCAGTGGTGTGTTCTTGGAACCACTATACCATTCTCGCCTGCTGGTCTCGGGCCAGCATATTATGATAATGTTTGGGTCCAGCGTCTTCTCTGTGCTGTACAGCATACGTACCACTCCCTCCGGACTGTATCCAGGTTGTCCGAGGTTCCAGTACCTAAGTCGTTGTGTGTTCCATTGGCTGACGTGGTGTGCCCATGTCTCCTCTGGCTCCAATCCCACTCCCCAGGTGTGCGAACAACCCAGTATGACCACGTTCTTCTTGCCATCTGGCATGGGGTTCCACGACGGGCACCTGAACGGCCAGTCGTCAAAAGCCTTGGGCTCTCTGTCAGAGAAAAATCCGTACCTCATACGCTCCCCTTCGACAGCATCATCTGTTGCTTGATCTTCATGCTTATGTACAGTTCCATGAAACCCATCCTGCCCTTGCGTCCGAACAGATCCGGGTATTTTAGTTTGCCAACCACGAGGTGTTTCTCGTCGCCGTAGCATTCCAGGATGTTCTTCTTCTTGAGGTGTCTAAATCTCAAAGCCTTGTTCTCATCCAGGTACTGTATCAAGGGTGATTCCTTTTTCAGCAACATTTTTGCCACATAGGCAGGCACGTTCTCGTTGCGTTCGCTGAGTTGTATGGAATAGAATCTTTTCACACAATTAATTATTGTGCTAATGGTGGACCGGACAGGATTCGAACCTATGGCCTTGAGTTCCGCAAACTCACGCTCTATCCAACTGAGCTACCGGTCCTTTGGCGTGCCCGGCAGGATTCGAACCTGCGACCCCAAGTTTAGGAAACTCGTATTCTATCCAACTGAACTACGGGCACCTGTGTGGTGGAGGATAGGAGAGTCGAACTCCTGACTCATCCATGCCATGGATGCGTGATCCCACTTCACCAATCCCCCAAACGAACCAATCGCATGCAAGACCAATGAGTTTTTTGGTGTATATGGTAATTCTGGCATAATTGGTTCAAATGGTGCCGCTTCACGGATTCGAACCGCGGACCTACTGATTACAAATCAGTTGCTCTACCAACTGAGCTAAAGCGGCATCACAGTTATTATATTACACTATAAACCCGTTCTAGTCTACCTTTTAAACGCACACAGACGCCTGTATATTGCTGGTAAAAATACTTCTGGAGTAGTTGCCTATCGAGTTGATTTACCTAGTAAAATATGCTATGTTATAAAAGCATAACTGATATGCAAGTAACACATAAATAATAGACCCAACAAGGTATTAGAGGAGAACATATGAGAGACACAAAGTCAATAATTGCTTACGCAAAACAAATGCAGAAGAAGGCCAAAGAATCTGTGTTAGGTAAACTGTTGCGTAGAGAAGTTGAAGTTGGTGCCAACGGCACACAACAGTATGTTATCAAGAACGGCGCCAACGCTGGAAAGATCGCTGTAAAAGATTCTTTCCAATAGAGGCTAATACTGTTCGTGGTTAAATAACCGCGATGACATCCAAAACACTCAAGACACTTGCGACCATACTGATCGCCATCACTCTGTCTGGCTGTGCCAACAAACAGTTGGAGACAAAGGGACCAAAACAACCCACCACTTTGGACACAGTTGGTAATGTAAAGAATCTAGGCCTAATGCTCGGATGTATGTTCGCACCAAACAATCCGGACTGTGAAAAGTACAGGAACAAAAAGTCGGATGATAACCCACATCAGACACAAGATGAATATCTTAAAGAAGTTGATGAAAGTTTTGAAAAGTTTGATGAGAACTCTTAAACCTTAAGTTGACCGTCTAATTGTAAGCCTTCCAACTCTGCTGGTTTCCCTTTGGGATATGTGGGTTCTATATGAAACTCCTCACCTGTCTCGTCATTCTTACAACCCGCTAACAACCAATCATACTGGAATTCCATGTCGTTGACAAACTCCCAGAGTACATCATAGGTGTCCCTCACGGGATCTTTGAGTAGCAGTTCATTCTTACACTCCTCCATGGAGCCAAATTTTTTCTCCATCTCAAATGTCTGCATGGTGATTATAGGGTCCTGGCCTATCAAGTAGGCCAGTATCAGTATCTTGTACATTATTTGCCTTCGGGTAGGTGGACACACTGACCTTCAGAGGCCTTGAGTCCTGCCTTTTTGTCATAGAGCCACACATATGAATATGTGATGTCCGAGCCCGATACTTGACACTTCTTACCAAAACTTAACTTTGGGTTCGAAGGTATCGCGCAACCTGTGAGCATTAATGCAAGTGCTATTATAATACTAGTTTTCATATGCAGTAATTATAACATATTTTGGCTGTATGTAAAGAAATAAATATGGTTACTATAAGGAGAACAATATGTTTTTTACATTAGGAATAATCATCGGAATAGCAGTGGGTTGGTTTGCCAATGAGAAATGGGATGACCTTAAATCTGCAAGTTCAAAGGCAATGTTTTGGAAAAAATAATGTTGGCGAAATTCGTATTCATGTTGTTGCTTGTAGGGTCCACGCCCGAGCAAACAACATGGGTATGGCCCGAAGCGTACACCTATCCTGAAGAAAGAAACGTGTTAGTCGCCGTGCCTGTGGTGCCGGTGTCTGTAACTGTACTGAACTAATATGACGGAGGACGACATATGCTTAAATGGATTAAGAAGTTATGGAAAAGATACTACGAGTTCACTATCAAATCCTACGAGGAGAAGCCACCTGTAATCTACAAGGTGGGCAACAAGCGTTTCGTCAAACACAAACGGTTCAGTAAAGGTCCAGTCCCAAAAACAAGATACGAGGAATAATCTATCTCTGTATGTGCTTGACGAAGATGTTGGTGACGTGTTCGTTATTGATCACGTGATCCACCTGCACAGCGATGTCTCTCGACTCCAGAGCGTTGGCGTGTGGACCCGTCCAGTTCGCTTGGTCATCGGTCAACGGCACACCCCAGTTCTTCCTCATGGAAGATTTTATCCTACCTAGGCTGAAGTCAACAAATCGAAACTGCTTGGTTTCATTGCGTAAAGTTTCTATCATAAACTTCAATCCGTACTTGGCAGTGTGATAGGCACCTGCACTGCTGGAGTTTGAATCCTGGTGGGTGGTCATATAGATTATTGTCCCTTTTTCGTTCTGCCTGGTGAATATCTGTGTCAGCAACATTGGTGCCAGTTGATTGCACTTCATGACATTCATCCATTGTTCGAAAGGCGAGTCTATGAACTTTTGGTGTCCTTTGTCGTGACCCGCATTGCAGATCAACACATCATAACCCTTGAGGTCTATGCCCTGTAACTTGTCGAGGTCATGGTGATCCCATTCCGGCCTATTGATTTCAAATATCTCGTGACCCTTTGACGACAGTAATTCGGTAGTGGCCTTGCCTATGCCACTAGTGGTTCCTGTGATTGCGATCTTCATCTTAGTAGTACTTGGGATGGTCCTTCATGGGAGTGTCCTTGACATTGTCCCTGGTCCTGATCGTCTCTGCACCATCGAACACAATGTTCTGCCCTGTCATGAACTTGTTGGTATCGCTGTTCAACCAAAGCAACACGTTGGCAACGTTTTCTGATTCCGTTCCCGTGCCCAATGGTATATCATTTTTGTATATCTTTTTCAGTGCCTCGCCATGGTAACCCACGTACAAGTTCTTGGTTCTCTTTGAGTTTCCAAGTATCACATTATTGAATAAGTTTTTCTTCCAGGTCCAGAAAGCACTCGCAGACCTGAAGTAGAACTCCGCCATGTGTTTGGCCCCACCAGTCGCTGGCTTGTTCGGACCACCTGCGTAGATCAAGGAACTGATCCCAGATATACTTGCCCATTTCATTAGATTGTTCTCGTCAGAGAGTTCAGGTTTGCACTCAATGATCAAACTTGCCAACGGCTCTGCACACATCTTCACCGCGTGTTGTATGTCCTCAAGTTTCAGTTTGTCCCAGCCTATGTTCCAACTTTCGCCGACCAGCCAGTACACCTTTGTTATCGGTCCTTGTTGTCTTGCTGTCTCCACAACATCTTTCATGTCGGTGCCCTCAAACATATTTTTTTGCACCATTGTGATGTTTGGATTCTTCTCTAATTCTTTTGCGTGGTCGTCGTACTTCCTGTATGTACCTACCACCTTGTGTGTCTTTGCTTCTTCCTGTGCCACGAAACTTCCTATCGAACCATTAGCACCGCAAATCAAAACTGTCATCTATTCTCCTTGTATTGAAGTGTGTGGCCCGGAGGCCACGCACCACTGGTGTATTATTTTCCTACCCAACTTTTTCCCGCTTTATCTAATATCGCGGACCAACCTGTGGAGTCTAAGTCTCCGTACACAGATGGATGGAATAGTTTTTTCTTTTCGATGTGTCCTGTAACAGAACCGTCCTTTAACACGTTCACCCATGCCGCTCTAAGTTTGGCTACATCGGCTTCGCTCATGTTAGCAGAATCCAAGTAAGTGAACGTTTGGATGTCATTGTACTTGTAGTCTGGGAATAGGTCTGCCATTGGCTCCATGTCTAAGATCTTTGTAGGTCCGGTGTTCGCCCAACAAGAGATACCGTTCTTTGTCACACCGCTAACTGCTTTTGGCATGTTAGTGAATAACATATCTGTATCACCTGCAATGAAACCTTTGAGACTCTTACCTGATGAACCGTATGGAACGAACTTCATAGGTGTGCCAGTCACTTCAACCAACGGGTCAATCAAGTGCTGACCGTATGAGTTTGAAACTGCGAATGTAAGTCTCTTACCGGCTTTCAATTTGTTTACCGCAATGTCAATGCTGTCGTTAGAACAGAATGCCATTGCTCTGCCCCAACCTGTTCCGATCCATGATTCCGGAGAGGCCTGTAATTCATTTCCTACAGTTTCGTGCTCCAGTGTGTTTTGGATCCAAACACTTGGGTTCTTGCTTGTTTTTAGATAGATAGTGGCTCCAACTGTGCTGTCAACGATGATCTTGTTGAACTTGTATCCTGTCTCTCTTTCCAAGATAGGAATGAACAATTCAGCGTTGTCGTAAGCAGTTCCACCCGGGGTACCTGTTACTAGGTAATCGATTGTCTTTGCATTCACAGACGTAAGGGACATCAGTGAAACAAAAAACGCGATGATTGTCTTCTTCATTTATTTTTCCTTTGTTTAAGTTAACTTTCAACATTATACATTTTTGAGTACAACGTGTCAACAGTCAGGACACGAGTCAAGCAATAGGAGTTAGTTATTCCTGTACGTGTCCTGTCTGTTTTGGAAATGTTTGCGAATGCTCACGGGCTGGCGTTCTCTAATGAGTAAAGAGAGATCTGATATTGGCATATTGCGATCTCTCAGGCGTCAGTTTTTATCCCGACGTCGATGTTGCTATCGGCGTTACGTGGGTATTTATTTTGGTAATATTATCTGATACCGAGATTTGGAATGTGTGGTAACCAGTCAGAGTAGATATGTAACAGCCTTATCACTGCACCCTGTATCTGTCCCTGCAGAACAAATGCGAAGATCACTATCAGTGTGTCCCATCTTCGCAGTAGGTATCCGATAGGCAACAGTGCGGCGGTAACCATCATGTAGTACATCTGCTGTTGCACAATGGTGCCCATGTAGAACACCAGACACATCAACAGTATGAACGTGAGAGTGTACAGCAGTTTCTGATTAATTTTGAACAGCACGTGTAGGTGCTTGGCAAATGGCCATGCCGCTAGTAGACACAGAGCATTCATCACTATGAAGTAAATCACTAACTGACCAAACATGCCTGAAGCCACTGTGGTCTCCCAATTTATGACCTGCATATTGTTCTCGATTATGTTCAGCACGATCGCCTCGCTGGTGGTGATCGGTATCCCTATCAACAGCAGGGGTGTGAGTTGTGTCAGTCCGGCCGCGTTGTTGGCCGTCTCTGCACTGACAAGGCTCTTGATGTCTCCGTTCTCGTCATAGGCGCCTTTCTTCTTCTGCCTGTTCATCTCCCTGATGTAGGCCACGTTACTGGCCAGGGTAGATGTCATGTGTGGCACCAGTCCACATAGACTGCCTATCACTGTCCCACGTATGCTGGAACCTATGTTGTTCCAGAACTCTCTCAGGTGTTGCACGAACTTGTTGTCCCACAACTTGTCCAGTGCGCTGGAGTCGGGCCTAGGACTGTTCCACTCCTTGAGGAAGATTGGGAACACGAACAGTGCCACCACCACTGGATACAGGGGCAGACCGAAGTGTAGGTAGTAGAACTTCTTGTAGTCTATCAGCCATTCGTAGTTGTACTGCATCAGTTCCTTGGAGAATCCTATGGAACTCAGGAACCAACCTATGGCGAACAGCAAGAGATTGTGATACCACTTCTGTCCGGCGTAGGTCATTATCAGGAATATCGCGACACCTATCAGTATCACAGATTGTATGTGTGTGTTGTAGAATTTTGATATGGCGTACACCCCCACAGGCAACAGCAACAACATTATGCCAGAAGCAATACCGGCGCCAAAGAAACTGCCTATGGCACTGTTGCTGATCGCGTAGTTGCCCCTGCCCGAAAGGAACATCCTGTGTCCTTCAGTGACCGCAGGTAGACTGGAAGTCTCGCCTGGCACCGCGAGGGTGGTGGCCACCACACTGCCCGTGTACTGTGCGGCTCCCGCCAGGCACATATAGAACAGCACTATCTGGAATAGATCGAAGTCCGTTATGAATGGGTAAACCAATATCAGTGTTATGACATTACCAATGCCCGGCAGTACTCCTGCCACTAGGCCAAGCAGTATACCCGCAAACATTATTATTAGATTCAAGAAAACCGGATCCATAGCGTTATTATAATGTATACATCCTAAAAGTCAATCACCGCGGCAGTGATGTTCTTGCGTCCATCTCCTAGTATGCCGCCTGTGCCTAGAAGACATGAGTTGTGTACCTTCTCGTTGAGCATTTTTATCCACTGGTAATACTCCTTGTACTTGTCATTCTCCTTCGTCCAGAACGAGAAGCGAGGTTGCTCCTGCCATGGCAACAGCCAGTCCTTGCTCTTGCTGTCGTGGAAGATGTCCAGTCCCTTGTACATGATCTCGTCGTGTACCCATTCGTTGTTGGTGGTCCACAGGTCATCATTGCCCGTGATGTTCACACGCAACCTTTCTTGTTCCGTGGCGTTGTTGTACCAGTTCCTAATCTCCTCACCCACCTTTATCATTATGTCATGTGTTTCATAGAACCTCACTGTTGGCAACCGGAAACTGATCGCTCCCAATTGGTTGACCTCCGTGTCTCCCAGGAACAGCGACCAGGTGTCCGTCAATCTGTTGTGGATCGCATTCTTCCAACCCTGGCCTGACAGTATGACTCCGTTGCCGGCCATGCGCTCTGGAACAAAGTGATCTGTGCCTATCCTACAGATGTCGTCCAACATCTCCATTGTGGTTAGACTGCACCACAGTGCGTGGTCGTGGTGTTGCTCTATGGTCTTATCGTAGCACTCGTCTATGTCAAGATACCTCACTTTGGTCTGGGGGAATCTCTCGACATATGACTCCACGTGGTGCATGTTCTCTGATATCTCAGAGTTGAACCCTGTCCTGTGTGTTGCTGGATCGCCATGCACCTGCATGGATATAAGATCTATCTGGCAGTCGGCCTGCTCGGCCGCCTTCAGTATCATAGTGCTGTCGTGTCCGCCTCCCCAACTCAGTTCTACGTAGTCATACTGTTCACGCAGACTGGAGATCCTGTCTTGATACAGTTGTGCCAGTGAAACCGCGGGTGCGGGTCCTTGCTTCGTGAATTCTGTGTATACCTTGAGATCATCGAAGTGTTCGCACTCCAGCATGGCACTGATGGCGGTCGCGTATCGCTTGCCAGTCCTCTGATCAACGATGCCTTCCGCGAATGCATTCCCGGATGTAATGGCGCCTTTGTCCATTGCTATTTGATTCTTTTTCGGCCTATTACTGTGAGTGAATCTCTCTGCACGTTCGAGTTGTTGAATGTGTGGTGCGGGAAGAACCAAGGCCACTCGTAGAAGTCGCCCATCTTCCAATCCTGTGCGATGCTCTCGCCCATTCCGAACCCTTGTCCGTATGCCCAGTCCGTGAGGAATATGACACCTATGCGAACCTCACCACTGAGGATCGGATCGTCAAGGCTGTCGTGGATTCCGGCCATCTGCCTGTGTACGTCGACGTGGCTACCGGTGTGCTCGCCCGCGGCCTGTTGAAACCTTGAGTAACGCAGTTTCTCCCAACCCATGGGTTCTAGGAAGTCCCTGAGTGCGTTGTGTACGTCCCGTGACAGTTCACGGTCACCGGTCTGGTCAACTATGGTCCTGTTGGTCTTTGTTAGGTCCTTGGTCTCGTCACAGTAGATGTTGAGTTCGTAGATGTAATTCAATCTCGGTCTGGACGTGGGCAGTTGTGGTTGCAGGCCAAATGTTCCGCCGTTGCTTATAACCGGTGGTACCTCCCAGTCGGTCATCCTCTTTTGCGTTACGCCAAACTTCTCGAATGACTTCCACACGTTGCCGTGCTTCACGTATCCTGGTTTCTTCTTGTTCTTCTCGTACAGCCTCCAAGAGTTCATCTGGCTGACGCCCCAGGGTTTGATGTTATCTTTGAGAGGTTGCAGGTCTAGATTGGTCTTGTACATTTAATTTCCTTTATTAGTGTGCCAATACCTAGTTTACTTATTCGGCCCACAGATGTCAACTTGTAAATTCACATCTGCTATTCTAACAGTTCGTGGATCCCATAGTATAGGAAGTAAACCGCCAACGCAGTGAATATCCATCTGCTGGCACGGAATATCTTGCCTATGGGTATCCGCTTGATCTGGTTGCTGAACAAGTAGCACACCACGGCCAACGCACCTATGCCGGCAACTGCGCCAACACCTATATCAATCAATGAGGTTCCGGCCACCCAGAGTCCCGAAAGGAAAGCAACGACCTCCGCACCTTCCCTGAACACCGTGAGGAACACTATGGTCGCCAGGGCCATCATGCTACCCGACATGTTGTTACTGATGTCTTTCATGTGCTGTGTGGCACCGTGACAGAACCATGCTGTCCAAAAGAGCAAGGCCGAGGCCGCCAAAGCCGTCCACGCTTCAACCAAATCGAAATCGTTCTGTATGAAATCTATTGCAAAATAACCCAACACCACGCTGGCGATCAACGCCACGACCGTACTGGCGAATACGGTGAGTTTCTGCCTGTTGGTGTTTGCCATCAGCCACGCCATCTGCACTATGAGATAGGCCTCTAGGCCTTCCCTGAACCATATGAACGTTGATGCTGTTATGCCTGTCATGTTGTTATTGTACTGCAAATAGTTAGCAATCGCAACCTAGTTGGTAAACTGAACTTGGTCTATGATACTGTTCCACAGGTCAACGTCTGACCGGTAAACGCTTTTGACCTTGTCTATCTGCTCTTGTGTCAGTGTGGGTCTGGGATAATGACTCTGATTTATAGGAACGCCAGTGACCGTGCCACCCAGTGCTTGGACGCATTCTGATGCGCTGGTCCAACATCGAACGCCCTCGGTCACGAAGTCCGTCTGTGGTCTGGTGTGCCACTCAAACCCAGTGGCCACGCCATTAATGAATTCGTCGAAACTGCCCTTGTGCTTGGTCATCTGGGCTCCGCCTTGGCTGTGTCTGTATATGCTAATGACTCTCTCCACTGGGTCTCTCAGCACCGTGTGCCATTCGTAACCTTTGACATTTCCAGGTATGTGGGTGTGATGTGGCCTTATGCTTTCGAATCCGTCGACGGATCTGCATTGTGATTCTATGAATCTGCCGGCTGTGCGTGGAATGTGTATGAATCCCTTGCGTGTAGGATGTATTACGAACACGTCTTAGTCTTTGTCGTCTTCGGCTCTGGACGTGATGATCCTGTCCGCCAGTCCGTACGCCACTGCCTCTTCCGGGGTCATGAACTTGTCACGTTCCATGTCCGCTTTCAGCGTCTCTATGTCTCGGCCAGTTGTCTTGTGGTATATCTCTGTGAGTTCCCGCTTCCAGCGTAGCAGTTCGTTGGCCCTGATCTCCACGTCAGTGGCCTGTCCTGAGGCACCGCCCAGTGGCTGGTGTATCATGTGTCGTGCGTGTGGCAACATCAGGCGTTTGCCCCGTGTACCCGCTGACGCTAGGAGTGAGCCCATCGAACACGCCTGGCCCACCACTATTGTCTGTATGTCAGACTTCACATACTGCATGGTGTCGTAGATCGCCATGCCCGCCGTTACCAGTCCGCCTGGCGAATTGATATACAACGTGATATCCTTCGAGGCATCCTGTGATTCCAGGAACAACAGTTGAGCACACAAAACGCTGGATGTGTTCTCTCCTATCGGACCTTCCAACATGATTATCCTGTCCCTGAGCAACCTACTGAAAATGTCGTAGGATCTCTCGCCCTTGGATGTCTGTTCTATCACTATTGGTGTAAGTGGCATATTGTTATAATACACTATAACCCGCGGGAGGTCAACCTTTCAAATAGGCTATTATAATGTGTTGACGTATGCCGCCAGCGAGCACGTGGCCATGAATCCTATGAAGATCCAGCAGTCCACCGCGTATCGTTCTATGGTGTCGTATCTCTTCTTGCTCATTACAGTTGCACCGGCACGATGTACTCCCGGCCGTCCACTTCTATGGTTGTCCGGATCGCGTAGCCGTGCTTGGGCAGGTACCAGGCCTGTTGCTTGGCCTTGCGTTGCCTGTTGAGGTTTGATTTACGATATGAGCCTGTGGAGACCCAGTTGTTTTCTTCGTCGTTGTACGGTATCATGATCGTGGATTGTTCCTTTGTTTTCTACTATTTTATCTGTTGCAGGTCCGGAAGTACACCTCGATCTGTGCATAGGTGCCATGCAGATGGCGTCGGGGGCCTCCACTCTCGCATCGGTCTCCCCCGTAGTTGCCATGTAGTCGATTACTCTGTTAGTATACTGCATGCGGAGGGGTATTGCTACCTTTTAATTTTCCTGTGCGTAAATTTTTGCAACTTCCGGTACAGGTCCACGTGGGGTTTTTGACCCGCCCTGTAACTGCTGACAAGTCCCATCATGACGCCAGGCACAGTGAAGAACAGGATGACGAGGACAGCGGTCTTCATATGATCAGTGTCCCATGTATCTTGCCCAGTATGAGACTCATAGCGATGGCCGTGATGAATAGGCCTGCAATGATCCAAACTATGTCCATATAAAGTATATATCGTCAATCTATGAGCAGATCCGGGTCCACTTCCGAGCGTTTCACATCACACACCTGGCACACGTCATACCGGGCCTCGAGTGCATCATGCAGTATGTCCGCAGATTCAGAGTCCATACGCACATAAGCACGATGTATATACGAGCCCTTCTGGCACATCACATAGTAGTACTTCATAGGTTTATTATACGGTCAAGCGACACGGTTGTCAAACCTGGGTATAGCGGGTAATAGTAGTGCTGTGCGTTTTTTTTAGTATGGGGGTATTTTATCATTGCCCCGGTCCTTTTGCCACCATAGGGCTCAATTTGCATGCCGACCGCTCTGAAAAAATTTTCATTTTCTTTTCGATACCGACCACCACCGTGTGACCCTTTCTGAGTGTGTGTACGGTTCTCCACTGTGTGCCACTGTGTATAGCATAGCCTACCCTGGCCACCACCTCTATTATAACCCTACATATGTGAGTCTATACCTAGTCCCCTTCTACGCGGTGGTAATGATTGGTAAAGGTCTCGCACGGTAGGTCTAAACTCAGATCGGAGCGATGGTAAGGAATGGTAAGCCACCTGGCGACCAAACCAAAAGCACCAATGGGATCCGCTCAGTGAGCGCGGATCTTGGTAAGGGTTGGTAAGGCCAGAACGGTGTCGCGACGGCCGCCCGCCTGCACCCATTACCAACTGTTACCGGCCGCGACGATCAAACCAAACCGACCAAAGAATCTGGACAGTACAGGGGTCAATAACTACACATATATGAAGCCAATAGATTATGCGGGGTTATACATCCTAGTCATCATACTGTGTGTCACAAGCACCAACTGGCTATACAGGCTCTACTTCTAAGGAGGCCCTGCAGGGCCGATCCGTCCGACATCCTATAATGTTCGCAGACTCGGGCTCCGCCCAGGATATACGACACGGTGGCCCATGGCCTCCTCACCCCACGACTCTGGTCATACGATCCGACAGACCCAATAACAGACGGCGAAGCGTCAGTTTGGTAAAGAAAAATCCTAAGGATGGCAGGCATAGTTAGAATGCTCCACATTCTGCCGCCACCATACGGAGCCCAGTCATATATAGTCGTATGCCAACCGAATCAGAATTCGACAAGTACAATCGGCCCAT
>Ga0255751_10003268_pt1 | contig 14940 bp, 4 predicted proteins | sample 071ome_20_FD_179951 | JGI IMG/M metagenome (GOLD analysis project Ga0255751, IMG submission 179951) | Coastal salt marsh microbial communities from the Groves Creek Marsh, Skidaway Island, Georgia - 071412BT metaG (version 2) | ecosystem: Environmental > Aquatic > Marine > Intertidal zone > Salt...
TCTTTAAATAACTTCTCAGCGTTCTCTGTGGGTGAGTTGAGCTTCACATTTGAGGAGGCATAATGAGTTTACCTTATGACCCTAGACAATCGAGGGACGTATTAGGAACTCGATCTAATCTGAATAGACACTTAGTGAGGGGCATCTCGAACTACATCTCCGAGACTCTTGCTAATAGTACAGCGTCTAACTACAACACCGATCAGTTTGGCCCGAACCATAGGATTATCTATGACGGGGTGGCTGAAATCTTTGCGAAGATCATTATAGACCTCACAGATTTGGAAGGTGATTCTTCTATTTCTGATCTGAGGTCGGAGTTTTTGGCAACCAAAATTACCTCTCTTGTTTTTGAACAAGAGGACACCCCTATCACATCAGATGACTATACGTTAAAGCAGATTATTCTTGATACGACAAAAGCCCTCGTACAAGGCTCAGAAAGCTCTGTGATCTTGGACTTACTTACTAAGTCAGCAGGTGGGTCAGAGGTAGAAATAACACAACTCAGTAATCATCTTATTTCCGTAACAACGTCTTTACTTGGATATACGAATCAAGGTGGGTCAGACTACCATCGGCACTTAGTCTTAGCCCCCAAGACAGGGTACGGTTCTACACTCGCCCCTGTAGGTTATCGTTGGGGTGATGAGCTACACCAACATGACATTGTAAACGGGGTTGTTCAAGAAGCTAATGGTCACACCCATACAGTAGACTTTGGGTTGCCTCCTCAGATTATCAACTTGCAGAGCAACCTCAGAAAACTCCTTAAAACGACTAAACCTGCTCACATCAAAGTGGGTGATATTTCTTCTGTTTTAGGTGAGTCTATTTCACAACCCTCAGATCAAATGGGCATATTCAACTCTGACGGTCATGGTGGCTATACAGAGAGCTTTGGAACTGACTTCCATTTCTCTTTGGGGAATAGTTATCAAGAGAACATGAGAGGAGCGAGAATAGGCACTTACGAGAGTGTTGTTTACGGCTATGCTTCGGGCAAATCAGTACGGGTATTTCGCTCACTTGTTAGAAAAGCAGATCGTATTCAGACTCGTGTAGAAACTACTGACGTAAATGGTGATATGGTCTATGAATTTCAGCAGTATAGACAAGTTATAGACCTGACAGAAATAAGACCTGAAGAAGGAACATACACTTATTCATTTCCTCGATTCAATAAAACAGGAACAGGGGCGATAGATTCAGCAGGCTACTTTACTGATCTTGGAGTTGCAGGTTCGATTGGTATAGTTCTTAATGATTTACCTTATCTTGGAGATGGCGAAATCGTTCTTTTAGATGGTTCTGCTTATTTCATTGAGGTGCGAGGTCGTAGGAAGTATTATGTAAGGGCTTTGGAGTTAACTCTTGATAATATCGGTTTAACAACAGGCTCTGTTGAAGTGGACTTTTTGGAGTATTCTTGGACTACTCGACCTCCTCGAAAAAGAGTCGTCAAACATATACTTGAATCTTCCGATGTTACTCCTCCTAAAGTAGTCTTTAAGATAAATCTGCCTATCAGAAAGGCTTACAAAGGCTTACCTACCATATCTAGCGACATCGTGAGTTTAGATGGGTATTCGATTTTTGAGTACGTCCCCTTAACAAATCAAATAACTATCTATGGCAGTATTCCTGTAGGTACTGAACTGAGCTTTCTTGTTCCTTATGGAGAAGGAGACTACTTCAACTTCTCAGAACTCAACAGTCAGAGTTTTGTGCTGAACGCTCCTAGACGAGCAACCCAAGAAACAGGGGCTTTTTCTAGGACGATTTATGACACTAGAATAAACACTTATGCAGGCACACAACGAGGCACTTTTTATGGAGATAAGCCAAACGTAGGTTTGTTTTCTACAACTCCTGTTACGCCTCAGAATACAAAGTACTTCTCACTCAAAACAGAGATTGCTCGAACGCATGGATTGAATAACCAATATCTAGGTCTAGGTAAATTCTACTTGAATAGATCAGATAGCATTCAAAGTATCCCTGCTGATAGAGTCTCTTCTTTTGCTGTGGGTAGAGCCACAGTAAATAACAACAAAGTGCCTTTATATAGCTTCGGTTTTTTTCCTAGAGACATATTAGAAGTAAGTCTTATTTCGATAGAAGATGGGATAGAGACTTCAACGGAAATAGATTACACTTTAAGCAAAGGAGTAGTCTATTTCGAGGGACTCGACAACGGCTCTATTATCGAGTTGCAAGCTATTTCCGTAAAGCCCTTAGTTTCGGGATTAGATTGGTCTTCAGGAAGTTTGATTCTGAGTGAGGGGCAAGTGCCTTTTGATCTCTTTGAGACAGGCACTCTCACAACACCTTCAGCAGAAGAAATCATGTCAAACCCTCAAGGTCGTATCTTGAATACGGGAGAAGTTGACCAAGACCGAAAGATTAATCAAAAAGTCACGACTCAGATTGAGGGACAGGCAGGCGAACAGGTATTTTATGATGATGAGGTAACTCGATTAGAGCTGTCGGGTGCTCGGTATCAAAACACAAACTCGGTGACTCAAGATAGAGATCGACTATATGCACCTAGTTTAATTCTCAATAGCTCTACAAGTTTGGTAGGAGAAGAAACCCAACTAGTCCAATCAAGAAATGTGGTCAAAGACTTTGTGACTTTTGAGTTTCTTCAATGAGTTATTAGTTTATATCCCACATGGGTATGATGATTAGTAGATAAGCCCCTTACAGGAGGAAATGATGAGCAACGCACGAGATAAGATTGAAGCCCCTGCGACAACAGGGTTTGGTTTAGGTTTTTCTTTCAAGGACTCAACTTATTCGGTTCGAGGAGATGTTCTTGGTAAGCTGACATTTCCTGATGGTAAAGAGGAAATCGTACTAGATAAGAAGAACATCTACACCTTAGATGGTGGGATTCTTGCCGCTATGTTATTTAGTGGTCAAGTTGGTGTTGGACCTGTGAATAAGTTAGCTGTGGGTACAGGCTATTCGGGCGACCAAAATTCACCTGACCTCGCAGATAACCGACAGAGAAAGCTCAGAATCGAGTTGGGTAGAAAGAGCTTCAGCTCCGTTGTTTACCGAAATGCAGATGGTACGGAAAGTTCCGTCCCTACCAACGTGGTAGACCTGACGACTGTTTTTAATGAGTCTGAAGCAGTAGGTGGCTTAGTTGAAATGGGACTTATCGCAGAACAAGGCGTAGTAGCTAATCCTGATGTATTTCCTACAAGAGACACAACACTTGACCTCACTTCTTATGATGTGCTTGTGAACTACCTCACATTTCCTGTGATTAACAAGCCCGCAGGGGCTGTTCTCGCTCTCACTTGGAGACTTACCTTTTAAGAAAGTGAGGGTTAGAAATGGCTAACTTTATTAACACTACGTCTAATAACTTAGACCCTGCTTATAAATCTTGGGTGAGCGTCATCTATCAATCGGGGAAGCCCGTACTTGATAGTGAGCTAAACCTTGTTCAAAACATTTCACAGCAAAGAAGCAGTAAACCTTTACCTAGTGGTATTGTCTCAGAGTTCCCTGTTAGTGAAGACCGAGATAACTTCATTTTTTATGCTGTAAGTGACCCTTTATTCGAGGCTAATACGATTCATATACGCCCTTTTACTGTGAACGTGGCAGGTTACGAAATATTTGTGGGGGGTAGTGACCCTCAAACCGGAGGAAATAAGATTCAACTACCACCACCCTCTACTCCTCTAGGTGTGTCCCCTGACATCAAGAGAACGGACTTCGTTTTTCTTGAGGTATGGCAAGCTCTAGTTACTCCTGCCTCAGACGCTAGAGGCAAATTTAGAGTATTAGATAATACAGCAATCCAAGCAGGCGAACTCTTTATCCTTGACGGGTCAGCGATTGGTGGAGCTACGATTACCCTTGTAGCAGATACCGACTTCGCTATTGGTGCTACGGCTTATGAGACAGCTCGTAATCTGAGCGATCAAATCAACCTCATTTCTACGCTCGGTGTGAACGTCACAGCAGAGACTAGAGGGACTGAGTTTGCGAACCTCACGTTTGATGGGGGAGTAAACGGAAATCAGATTATTCTAAGTACGACAAGTGCAGGGGCTTCAGCAACAAACCCTGTGGGTGGTACGAGTGGAGAAGGTATCCCTGCACCGAATCAGATTTACTTTGCAGGAAATACACAAGCTGACCCTAGCTATAACTTTGCAGATGACATTCGAGATGGCTCTATTGGTGAAACCACTCGAAGGGTTCAAATGCAGTATCGCTTCAGAGTTTTCTCAGCCGACTTCCATTACATACATGGAGGTACAGGAATAGACCCTAAGACGCAAGCTGACGGGTTTTATAATCAAAATATCTTCGCACAGGGAGGTCAATCAGCTCCCGTTGCGAGTCAGTATTTCTCTCCTGCGAACGGCAGTGAGTATATAGTCTCGTCTTTAAAAAACTACCACCCATTAGACGCAGGGTTATACATTGCAGGTAATGGGACTCAGAGTTCAGCGACAGCTTTTAATACTGTTGATGGATATGTGTATGCTATTCCGATTTGCTTTGTTTTTAGACGAAATGTGGGCGACTTTGACCCCGAAGTACAAGCAAATAATGGGCTTCTCCACGACCACGCCCTTTTGACAAATACGAACCTCGACATCAATGCTCCGATAGCCATTTTACCTGGGGAATCAGATCGACCCGATGGCTTATTCTCAGATGTGATTGTCGAGACAGATGTGCTTGATATTAGAAAGAGGGTATTTCCTAGAGGCTTTGATTATAGTGCAGAGTTAGACAGGCAGTTTGGCTTTTTGTTAGATAATCAACTCAAGACATGGTTCATGGACAGCTCAGACTTTAGGAACATTGCGAATAGTAGTGGGTCTATGTCTTTATCTCCTATGGTCTGTGATGAAATAGGTAGAGCCACTACTCTTGTACCCGCAGGTCAAGGTGGGAATACAGGTCGAGGAAACTTCATACGCAACTTTGACCATGTGGCGACTAGATTCTCAGACGCACCTAATGTGGCTCGGTTAGTCTTAGAAATATATCCTGATGGCTCGAATAATCATCAGGGTGCTATTTCTGTTACTAAACCAAGTGGGGCTTTAAAGTGGTACTCTGGGGACAAGATAACAATAAACATTTCTGCTCTCGACACTTCAGGGTCTTTTAAGGTTTGGAATGATGACTTAGGGCAAGGTCAGAACTTACACCTTGATGACGTATTTCCTGTAGGAACTCAAATAACTGATGTTTTAGAGTGTTGGCATGATGATGGGAACTATCATGTGACTGTTTCCCAAGACGCTTATTTCTCTTTTATTGAGGGGCTTGGGACAAACACGATTACCCTAACTCTTGATTATAACCAAACACAAGTGACAGGGGGTATAAACTTAGGTTATACTATCCCTGCTGACACTACTTCTCCCCCTGTCACTTACCCAATGGTTGGTGATGGTGGAGCTGATGTCGGTTCTGCTAGAAGAATGTTTGTAACACTCTTAATTGAGTACCCATCAGGTGAGGGCTTGAGTGCAACCCCTATTTCTAACCAACCGACTCCGACAACAGGCGTTTACCCAACAGGTTCTGTGATAGAGTATGATAGTGGTCAGCGAGCCTTAGATTCTGAGGCTCAACCACCTTTGGTTTATTTCCGAGAAGGTGTGAGAGAGGTAAGCTTAGAAAGAGTCACCAACTCAATCACAGACACGCTAGTGACGAGTTTTGACAACAATATTAGATTACCTTGGAAAGTCCATGTTGATAATACAGGTAGCTATGACCCTGTAATTCTTGACACGACTAACGGAAATGCAACCGTAGCTGTCAACTTGCTTTCAAGCAACTTAGGGGACACTTTCAGTCAGCTCAAATTCGTCACAGCTTTTAGTGGTCAGAGGTTAGTCCAAGTTCAGAGTCATGCAAGAGCACCTGTGCCTAATAGTGGTGTGAATGGGTATCAAGTGGCAGTCTATTATCAGTCACGAGCGAATCAGACTTTTGGGGCAAAGAATGCTCCTATATTTATAGGGGCTAACCAAGTAGCCATTCGACCTATTAAAGTTTCCGAAAAGCTATGGTCATTACAAGCAGGTAGCTCTACTTCTGAGGAGTTATATCCTTATGCTTCACCCTCAGTTCAGTTAGGGGTACACCCTAATATTGCGAGCTTTACGAGCGAAGCCGTTTTGGAAGGTTCTAGTCAGATAACTCTTGAGGACATTTCTATTAACTCAGGGTTGATTGCTCTATCTACAGTTTTACCTATGGACTCAACAGGGGTTGTCTATTTTGGTAATCCTCAGCTTGATAGCGAAAGAAGAATGGTCTTTACAGAAATAATAGACCAATCAGCTTACAACAAACCCTTTTACTTGCCTAATGCTTATGCTCAGAGACTTGATGAAAGCGTTTTACATAAGAACGCTTTGCCTTTTATTGGTCGTATCGAAGATGAAAATGCTTACCCTCATTTCCGTAAAGGTGAGATCGTCCTTGTAGTCTTATGTAGTCTCTCTACAAAGCCCGAAGAAGACGGGGTTAGTTCTCAAGCGAACCTTGTAAGATTTTCAGCCGAGCAAAGAACGGTTGCTTGTGTCTATAAGCCTAAAGATTTAATCCTAAGTGGAGTATAAAAATGCCAAAGAGTACAAGCCCTGTTGTAATAAAATTAGGTGACGGCACAGGTACTTGCCAAGACCACTCAAAAGCAAATCTTAGGACTCAAGTCCTCATTGAGCAAGACGCTTATGATGCGTCACAGATTTCTGCTGAGAACCCTTTTGAAACGTACCTTGGAGATGACGCACAGAGTCACTTTGATGACCTCGCTTCCCAAGTTAAAAACAAACCCCCACGCTTAGGTGAGTTAGGTAAGACTTATTCTTTCGGTAGCCTAACTGCAACTCACTCAGGTGCTCCCGATTGGGGCAATCTATTGCAAGCTGACACGCCTGTATGGGACAGACAATCGAGTATCTCTCTTGAGGGCGTTACGATTGCAGACACAGCGAACCATTTCTTAGTTCCTGCTAACGACACTTTCGGCTACAACCTATTCGACACAACTCCTTTAAACGAGCCAAAGACAGATAGCATCTTTAACATAGCTGATACTGACCTTAAAGGTGGTGGTGAGCCTGCTTCATTTCTGAGCAGTATTCAAAAGGGAACCAACCCTCACCAACACGCTCGTGTAGTACCTAGACAAGACGTAGCGATTATCGGTAGCTTCTCAGACTTACCTGAGTTAGCAAGTGCTGATGAGGGCTTCACAGTATCGGGTCTTTTATTTCCTGCTGATAGAGGGACACTTGCTCTTTTGAGGTGGGAAAATAACGACACAACAAACCTCTCTTACAGCCCTGCTTCTAGTGTCTCTGACATAGAAAGCCGAGTAGTAGCCGCGATTAATCTGAGCGTTGGTTTAGAGCCGACTGATAACCCTATCTTTATTGAGGGTACAGATCAGTTTACATTTCCTAGTAAGCTCACAGGTCAATACGACCTCTACGAAATGCAAACAGGCTTGGTTAGAGCAGACCTTTCAAGTGGTGGTGCTGTTATTCCGAGCTTAGTACCTAACGCTTCTAGCACTTTAGGAAGTGTTCGTATTCTTAGAGAGGCAGAAGCGTGTTATTTCGGAGAAGGGGTAAACACAATTTCGACTAAGGGTAGTCTTGATGTCCTTGGTGGGGCGTACTCTTGGAATACCCTACCTGTTCAATATCAAACTAAAAATTTCCTTTCATATCGTATGCCTATGTTGGCTTCCTATCTGCCTAGTGGAATTAAGACTCCTTCTAATGAGAGAGAGCGTTTCTTCTCCATTTCACAACCTGCGAGTACATCGGGTTTCTTCGAGACAGCAGGTAACTATGTGACTTTTGGTGAAGATGTTTATACGTTCCAAGTGGCTCGCTTTCGGCATACTGTGAAGTACGAAGAATTAAGGGTAAATCCTGTCGCTAACGGACAGTATAAAAAAGGCTCTTTCGCTCTTGTTCATTTCAAGACAGAAGATGCTTTTGAGAACCTAGTCAGAGACGGAATCTCACCCTCAGAAGATGATCTGTGGAGTGTTAATTTCCTCAACCCAACACAGGTTGAGCATATAGACAATGTGGCAGTAGATGCTGACGGCTATTCTGACATAGGTGTACCTCAAGTTGAGCCATCAGAGACTTCTATTTCCAATCCTTTAGTAAGACCTCAGATTAATGTCTTCCATAGAAATCCTGCCTATTGGCTAAGCCCTGTATATACTTTTCTACTGCAAGCTCGCTACCCAACTCCTGTATTAAATCCTTTTGGAGATGAGAAGTTTAAGAGGGAACAAGGGTACTTTACAGTTATTTCGGGAGTTAAGTATTTACTCCCGAAAGGAAGCCGACCCCATAGGTTCCAAGTCCCTGCGAGCTACCCTACCAAAAGAAATAGGCTATTTCTTTATGTTAGCTTGAACACTTACTCGCCAGGTGACTTAAAGTACCCTCATTACATGATCGAGACAGAAGATGTTAGCTTTGCCCGTACCTTTAATGACCCTTTCAGTATTTTTCATGTAAACTTTGCCTCTTTAACAGGTGAAGATAACTTGAGTATTTACACAGATATAGGAGGCACAGCTACTTTAAGAACAAGTCAAGTGAAAACTCAAGCATACTTGGTGAACTACCAAGACAGGGCTACTATTTCAACTAATGTAGCCTCAGATATTTTTAAGTATCAGCTTCTTGTTTACCCCGAAGGAGACACAGGCTTATGTTCTTTTTCTGAGGGGATTCTTGCAGGGACTTCTATAAAAGACCCTTGTTACCACTATGACGGAATAGCCACTTCTTCTGTGCTTCTCCCTAACTATAAAGGCTTACAGCAAGCAGGGGATATAACTACAGAGAAAGTCTTATATCACTCAGCGAGACTCCACTCACTCATTGAGACAGCAACTACCCGAACAGTTAGAGTCTATTTCGAGTACCCTTTTGGAGCTAATAGTGGGGGCAGGTTCTTCTCTATCTTTAGGTACGACCAAGAGGGCTTCAGAATCTATCAGACCCTAGAGAACTTGAGTGCCGATATAGTTGAGGTTTCTTCGCTCAATACAGGCTATGGTACTGACTATCCAAAGTATGGGGCGAGTGGTCTTGCAAGTCATGTAGCATCAGCAGGTAGCCCCGAAGCGACTTTAGAAATGGTGGTCGGTGAGAAATACTATGTGGAATATGGCCCGAACTATACGGCTATGACAACTTTCTTTGTCATGTTTGTAGATGACGGTGATGTGACTATTAGTGGTACAGAAGCCTTAGCCCTTTCGAGTAAAAAGACAGCTCAAGGCTTCTCAAACAACTTTGTTCAGACTTGGGATAGGCTTGCTTCAGGCATTACCTATGGCTTGAATACCGTAGAGGTGAATTCTTCGGGTGAAACAACCCATGTTGGCACTTTACCTCACGCTTTCCAACCTCTCGCTTTTGATGTAAACGACTTCGATATGCTTGAGGTAGAAAAGAGTGGTACAGGTCTTAATTATCCTCAATATGGGAACTTCTTAGAGACAGAGACAGGTGTCATTTCGGTGCAAGGTGTATCGGGTGATTTGACAGGGCCTTCTTTGTCGGGTGTCCTAGCTTATATTAATGCCTATGACCCTGCTGTTGTCCCATTAACAAGACGACCTTTTAGTGGCTTGTTTACTGCAAGAAAAGACACTCAAGAGCGATTCTTAGATGAGTCCTATCGTATAGACCATCAGTTCTTGAATATGATCGGCTCAGATAATCTAAAAGGGTCGGGCTTACCTGACGGGTTTAGTTCGATTGACCTCTCTATCAGAGACGACAGCCCTGCCACAGATCGGCTTGCTGATTCAAAACATGGTGGTTCGGGCTTTTTAAGAAATGGACACCATTGGAATTGGGGTATTTATTCGGGTGTTAGTAAAGTCGAAGGACACGCTCAAGTAAGAGGTATGCCACAGCTCGCTAACAATGTTTTAAGTGGTGGGAAATACGGACAACCAAGACGAGGTGTTTTAACCTCTCCTGCGATTGACTACCAAGACACAAGTTATATCCCTAACGAGGCTTATCACTCTAGTTGGAAAAGGAATCTTACTTATTCTTATGTTGCAGGTCAGATTGACTCATATTACAAGCAACCAGACAACTCAGACAATTCAGCAGATTGGAAAGAAAGAGCTTTCTCTTTTGTTCGTGCTTTTGATGTTGACTTCTCACGCAGTAGTACGACTGAGAATATGGCAGGAACAAGTAGATTTAAGCTGAGGCTTGTTGGTCTTGATTTTAACAACATCGACTTTCAGAATTTCATGCGTCCAATCACGGTATATGTGAAAGTCCCAGGTCTTACGACATGGCTTGATGTGAGCCGACCCGATGGGGAAGGTCCGAGTAAGCAGAGCTTTACAGATGACGGAGCAGGCTGTCTCATTTCTTACCAAGAGGGTGTCTTAGTAGAGGAAGCTGTCCACTACTTAGACCTTGAGCTAGAGGTCGGTCCAAACGCTTCTTTCTTCATTAATTCTGATGGGGAAGCACCTGTTCTCGTGAGAGCTGTTTTTAACTATGGCTTCCATTTCCAAGGTACTTCGGGAACAACTTTTGGTCTTGATTTATTTGGTGCTGACAATACTCCAACTAACCGACCTTTGCGAGATCGTAGAGGTTTGATTGGTATAGAGATACTAAGAATGTCTAATGGTCTGAACTTTGACGAGGACGATGTTGTTGTTCTTTAATAGGTCGTCGTATTACACATGGTTCATGTAAAATATTTGATGAGGGAAATAGGATATGGCTTCTACAAGTGATCTTGATCGTCTAAAGAAATCTGAGCAAGGGATTCAAGCCACCAACGACACTACTTCTGAGCCTTATCAGAGGAGCAGAGTCGTTAGGGCAGATGAAGTAAAAACAGGCTTAACAAAGCTAAATGGCTCTTGGGCGAGTGAATATCTCGTTGAAGATGCCACAGCAAATTCAAGTGAAGCTAAGATTAAGACAGGTTTAGGTCAAGTCGGTCTAGGAGACATTGACTTCGTGCCTTACGGAGAGAACACAAGTCGCATTGGGATTAAAGGTGCTCCAACTCTTGGTGCTCCTATTTCTTTCGAGGTTCTCGGTCCAACCCTCAAGTCTCCTCATGTTGATTGGACTTGGACAATCGACCCGACAGCCAATACGATTACAATAACCCACGCCACTAAGACGATTAATACTGAATATGGTATTGCTCGTTCAGCGAGTACGCCACAAGTCATTTCCTTTGAGGATTTAAACAACGACTTTGGTGGTCTATACTTAATCATTTCTCATTTAGGTAACACCAACGAGAAATGGAGTTCGACTTTTTCTCCTGTTGGGCTAGTTAGCTCAGACCTTGCTAATCTCGAAAAAGACTCGCTAGAAATCTTTAAGGTTGCTCAGATTAATTCCACAGCAACCGTTCTTACGATTGACGACAACACTCCCTTATCAAAAGTGTTCAATTCTACAGGTGATGTAGCAGGCATTACATTTCTACGAAAGAAGTCCTCTAGGCTTTTGGAAGCACCTAAGTCTGAGGGAACTACTTTCTTTGTTATGCCTCCTGAGAAATCGAGTTCTCTTGACTTCGAGCCTCCCTTATCAAATTGGCTTGGGGCGACTTATGACGCTTCTGCCCTTGCAGGTACGACTACGACTTATGGCTCAAGAATTAGCACTCCTGTTCCTGTGGCGATCACACATGGTACAGGCGTTGAGTTGCTATCTTGCGACATAGTACAACGAGGGTCAGAGGGTGCAGGTGAGTTTTCTCTTAAAGCGTCTGATTATCAGACGCAATATGTCTTAGGTAAGTTTAGAGACAAAGACTCAGCGTCTTTAACAAGCTATGATTTTCTCATTGGGAAGATTCTTCGTATCGTAAAAGTAGATGACTCACAAGCAGGTACACCTCTTACTGATTCTGAGAGAAATGCTTACTATGGGTACTTTGAAATCGTAGACCATGATTCAGACCCTAGTAATATAGGAAGTTACCCTGAGTTAACTTTAAGAAGAGTCTCAGAGCAGAACCACGTCACAGGAAATGTAGTTTGGAATCCGAAGTACACTTCTGGCATTAAGGTAGAGTTTACTATCCACAGGTCTATTTCTGACCTTATCACTAGCTCTAATCTTCAGACAGTAGAAGTAGAGTCAGCAAGGATTAAGTCTCTTATTTCCCCAAATATGGCGAGTGTTGGAGAAGCATCTGCAAACGCTATTTCTTCATTACAGAGAGGTAGTATTTGTACTTGGGACGGGAACTCTTTGATCTATGGAAACTCGCCCTCTAATCTTTCAGAGTTGGGCTTTGGTGTGGTGGTTTACCCTGCCAAGCTTTCGACTGACACATTGAGTCTTGTCGCTGATTACAGCAACCCTTTAAAGCCCGATCTTTATGAAGTGGATTATGAGGGAGCGACTGTCTATTTCAAGAGTCCATATACTCAAGCCTCGAACATTACGAACCATGCGACTAACCCACTCAAGAAAACAGTCTTATTTATTTCTTGTGTGCCTTTAGCACAAGAAGCGAGTTATGGGGTACGTCTCCTTAGTTCAGAAGATGGTATGGATAAGGGTGCATTTCAGCTACCTAAAATCCCACAGCTTTTGAGTTATCCCGATCTAGGTGAGCTAGGTACAATCATAGACCAAGCAGTCTATTTTGATGGGACAAACTCATTATTCATACCCTCTTTAACTGTAGACCAAGTGGCACAGACAGGTGTGATTGAAGCATCTGCTGTGGCAGGTGGAGAACCTGTCACTCTTAGGTTCTTTTATCGGGGTGCTTCAAACATCAATAATGGCTTAAAGCTCGACAACGTAAAGGTGGACTTTGACTCTATTAATGGTATGGGTCTTTCTAATGACCCCACTTACTACTTCTCAAGACATGGGAACATTTCTTATAAGCAATCCCTGCTTGCAGGAAGATCAGCCCGTAGTGGAGAGCTGGTCTTTACTGACGGCTCTATTTCTTACGGGGTAGATGGGAGTCTTTCTGTTTCTGTTGGGGGGTTGCGTACAGACGAGTCAACTCTTTTGTATGATTCGACCTCAAAGAAATGGGTCATTGATTCTGAGAAGTATGAGGTAGGGTTATCAATCACGAGGGGTGATCTTGTCGCTTCAAATGTGACAGAAGTCCCAACAGACACCTTATCAGTTAAGCCTATCGTTGTACTTTCTAAAGAAAATGATTTAGGAGGTTATACGAATGACGGTCATCAAGTAGTTGTTGAATCATCTCAATTTGGTCAGAGTGAAATACCTGATTTAGTGGGTCTTTATCTGAATGTAGAGGGTGGGGCGATTAGATCAGCTCAGGCTAATCATTTCCCCGACAATCATAGGGTAGTTCTTGGGCTTGATTATGCAGGGACATCAGCGAACCCTTGGCAGAGTAAGTTCATTTCCTATAAGAATGGGACAGGCAGTCAGTTAAATGACGGAGAGTTCCAAGACGCACTCAATGCTGCGGCTGTAGCTCAGTACCCGAATGATTACGAGTCGGGTATTGACTATTTCTATCGCTCTAACTCAAACCAAATGATGATTGCAGGTCGTAGTCCTAGCGTATTTCCTGCGTATTCTTATGTAGAGTCTATTTCTATTGAAGACATCACAGCAAATGTAGCAAATGCTGGTGTTATCCCAGCTTTCCGATACTTGTTATCACTCGAAGAAGTTGGTGGAAATAAGTGGGTTACAGTAGCGATTAAAGTGCCTGAAATAACACTCCCTCTCCCAAGTCTTTCAGGTCAAGTTCTGAGTACGCATATCGCCCAAGCTCAGTTTGTTTGTGATGCTCTTAATGAGGACTTGTATTTCGGACACGCGGCTAGACTCTTAAATAGAGCAGGCTTTTATGAGGGCTTTTGTCAATCCTACTCATTCAACTTTCCGAGCCCTGCTAGTTATACGATTAATGAGGGTCTTCAAGGTAAGATTGACGCTTACACCAAACATCAAGTGTGGGGCGAAAGGCAAGTTCTTTGGGTCACTACAAATGACCCACGCCACCCTAACTACAACACAGCCAATACTTCTGAGGTGACAATCGCCCTTATTTGTACGGGTCGTGGTTGTGGTAAAATCCCTTTTGTTGAGGGTGCTTTCAGTGTCTTTAGCTTGCAGACAGAAGCTAGTAAGATTGAGAACCAACTCATCAATGTAATCGCTTCTATCGGGTCAGCAGAGCAACTTCAATTCTACAGTCCTTTTGAGGATATGTTTGGAAGCACTTATCACCGTATTGGTCTTTATTGGGAATCTTCGACTTTACCTAATGGTTCAGCAGGAGCGACTCGTAGCGTAGATGCTATGGCAGAGGCTAACCATACAGTCTTAGCTTTTGACAGAAATGGTTTCTTGCCGATTGGACCTTTAGTCGGTAGCTCTAGGCTTATTTATAACCAAAGCAGTTTTGGTGATGTGAATTTCTCTTTAGAGGGGAGCTTATACGAGGGGAATGAAAGACTTGCAGGTAGCCCTATAAGAAATAACCTCTCGGTTGATTACTATAACAATTCTGGGTCAGGAAATAGATATTTCAACCTACTACCTTTTGGGCACTCATCATCAGAAAAGACGGTGGGTGAGTCATTCGATTTCCTTACTCAAGACCATTGGCTTGACAACCCGTCTTTCTCATTCAACTCTGATGATGACTTGAGTGAGGAAGACTTGGGTCTATACACATGGGTTTCTCGTGACTATGTGTACCCAACTTCTAGCTCTAACTCTGAGTCTAGTTATCTAGGACTAATCTGTACTTTCTCTGCGAACAAGAGAGAGCGTAGTAGCTTTGCTCGTCCTCTTATGAGTCCTAGTCACAAGGGCTATGAGGATATGGTGGTTTCGATTACTTCAGATTATTTCGCACGAAGCCTCT
>Ga0255751_10003271_pt1 | contig 14933 bp, 23 predicted proteins | sample 071ome_20_FD_179951 | JGI IMG/M metagenome (GOLD analysis project Ga0255751, IMG submission 179951) | Coastal salt marsh microbial communities from the Groves Creek Marsh, Skidaway Island, Georgia - 071412BT metaG (version 2) | ecosystem: Environmental > Aquatic > Marine > Intertidal zone >...
TGCCGCTTGCAGTTATGTGCGCCATATCTGAACCACGACTTGTACAATTTGCCCACTCACATTTACCTTTAGATACATATACGACTGCATCTCTTAGCAGCTTTCTTCTAGTCGCTCTATCTTTAGGTGGTTTGTCATCATTAAATGGATATTGGTCTGGTTTCAATCTGTACCTTCTTTTCTAACATCTTCTAATTCGTATTGTAATTTAGTTGTCATTATCTCTAAATTAAACATTGGATGTAAAGTTTCTAAATTTTTAGTTACTGCTTCTGCCGCAGCTTCTTTATTTGGTGCATAAACATTTACATGACCAGTTAGATAAACTACATATCTTTTAGACATTATTCTTTTTTCTCCTTTCTACAAAATTGACATATAAATAATTTGTATTGACCGCTATAGTTTGTGTCTATCCAAACATGACCATCAGTTTCACAATTATGTTGTTTGACTGGTGCAGCTTCCTTCATTTCATTTAAAAGTTTTGTCCAGTTGTTAGATATTGCAGTAGCAGATATTGCAACTTTCCAATTCTTCTTATAATGTTCTATTACATCTCTAAGTTCTTCTGGAGTTATGTTAAGTGGTCTTAAATCTTTTAAAGCTGCATTAACTCTTCCAGTTTCTCCTTTTGGTGCGTTCTTCCAGTCAATACCTAAACCATTACACATTTCTTCAAATAACAAATCTCTCTTACGAGTTTTACTCGTATTTGTTTCTTTGCTTTGTTTATTGGCTCTGTTTAGTACGACATCAGCGCCATACCCTTGCGACATATCCGCCATACCCTTACGCATATATGCGCTACCTTGCGCAATAGTGGCGTGAAGATAATACATATTTGAAGTGTATGCTTCTGTATCTTCTAAGTATCTATGTTCAACTGTTACTGCGCCAATGTTAATTAATTCATCTAAAGCACGTTGTACTGTTCTTACGCTGCAATACATGTGTTTAGCTAAATAGTTTTGTGATGGATAACAAGCGTTGGTTTTCTCATCTGCCCTTCTTCTTAATATGCAATACAATCTAATTGCATTAGAACTAATAGGTGCAAATAAAATAGATTCTGGAAGTATTGCGAAATATTCCGAAGCCGCTATTTTCTCTTTGCTCATATTGCCAGCGCTCTCTGTTCTCCTTCTTCGACTGGTTCACTTAATAATCTAAATGACCATTTTTTATTAGGATGATTTTTTGGTTCTATCGTTTCAATATCCCATCCTGCATCTCTTAGATTAAAAATAATAGCGCCATATCTTTTGATTCTCAAATCGTATGTGAACTCATCTCCTGTAACTTCTTTAAAAGTTCTTAAAGCCCACTCGACTTGGTCTTGCTGACTTACCTTCTTGTAAGCAGTTGATACTGGTACTACTTGACCATGTAATAACATCATAGTTTGCCATCCTTTACTTATTTATACTTTGATATTTTTTTGTGTTGATTATAGTTTCTTTTTTCCATAATGGTTTATTGCCTAATGTAAAATCTGGTTCTGGAAGAAATCCATTACCATTTTTTGTTCTTTGAATCCAGACATAAACTGTTCTTAATTTGACATCGAATATTTCTGCGACATCTTTACATGTTAAGAAATCCATAATTTACCACCGCCTTTCTTTGATTAAAAATAATTATAACAAGTGTTGCATATAATGCTACATTGTATATAATTTAATACATGACATTAGAAGATATAAAAAAGAATCTTAATGCTATCGCAAGTAGCATTATGAAGAATCCTAAAAAGCAAGTTGATAGCAGCGTTGTTCTATTGTTAACAATCGCTAGCACTCTTGTGTTAATGATGGATGAATTAATTAATAATAAGGATGGTAATAATGAATCAATATCAGAAGAAGAGTAGTTTTTTAGATAACTACGTTAAGGTTGATGACCTTATAAAACAAATGAACGAGAAATATCCAGATGGAAGATTAGTTTCTGAAATTGTAGATATATCAGATAATCATGTAGTTTTTAGAACTGTGTTTTATGAGAACGCAGAAACTGAAATTATAAAATGTACTGGACATGCTAGACAAACTAAAGATGACCATAATAGTTGGTTTGAGAAATGCGAACAAAAATCTCGTGGTCGTTGTTTAAGAGTTCTTTTAGGTTCTGAAGTAACCTATGAAGAAATGGAAGATGTACCAGAAGAAGATTTAGCTAAAGCAGCTAATAACGCAAATGCAGCACAAAAAACTAACAATGCTTCTGAAGAAGCTGACTTAACTGAACTGAACTCTGTTTCAAATATACGTACTAATGATAAGTTAAGTACCAACAAGACTGGTGCAGATAATAATGCAGTCAAGACCTTGCAGAATATTCAGAAGCACGTTAGTGGAACTGACTTGTTAAGATTACTAAATGATGCTTTATCAGAAGCATATTTGAATCCAGTTAAGGATTTGAAAACTGCAAAAGCTTCACTTAACAAGTTATCGCCAGCTGATGTAATTGAGTTAAATAAAATACTCATGCGTAAAGAAGATAGTTATACTAATAGTTAATTTACTTAGATAAGTTCTTACAATCTTCTGATATTAAGAACCATCCTTTACATCTAAGTAAATGGCAAACACGCAAGTGCAAGCCAAAAGATAAGACCACCTTGCGGTGGTCTTTCTTTTTTGTACTGTACCCCTACAATACGATTTCACGTATAAATGTCTACCACTCATCCTTTATTTCTAATAATGCGTGCTAAACACAAGTCCTAAGATTGAAAGCTTTACCTTTCTTTATCTTATTACTTAGACCAGCGTTTTACTGGTTTAGTATGAGTATAACAAAATTTTTTTTTATTGTAAATTGATAATTTAGTTGTGCATGCTTCGTAAGCGCATATCCGCTCATCGTAATTCTTTTTAGGTTTTCGACCTTTTACGCCACGCCTACGTGCATACAAACTCATTTAACCCTTTGGTATGTTGTTACCCCAACTATTAGGTGCATCTTCAATAGCGTTCTGTAAAAACGATATTGCAGCGGATAAACCACCGATAACTGCTGCATAAAGAATTTCTGATTCGTTATTTAACATCAAGTTACCAGCAAGTCCACCTAAGAACCCTTGTACAAAAGTTCTAACTGCTCTAATAGCTGCATTTTTCCAATAGACCATTATTTTTTCTCCTTTAGTCCTAATCTGACCGCTGGATATTCAACTGTTGTCCATCCTTTTTCTGGATGCACAAACATTAATCTCTGGGTCGGTTTACCTTGTGCCGCTAGATTTTCAAGTGCATAATGGTTTGAACTTTCAGTACTACCGCTACAACGTACTGTTATTCCATTAAACTCTTGTTGATAAAGCTGATGCCAATGACCAAAAGCTACATCTTTAAAGTCTGGCATCTGCCCATCCATAGCCGCTGCTTTCCATCCTAATACCTTTTTACGCACTCCATAAAATGGTATTCCTAATGAACCTCTGATTTGGTCGCCATGAATAAGTAAAGAACTATAGTTACCGATTTTATCGACTGCGAACCATGCTCTATCTCCATCGCTACCTTCTGGTATATCCCATGTAATTCTTTTTTCATCTTGTAAAATAAGTCTTACTGTTTCATAAAGAAATCTGTCGCCATTATCTTCATGATGATGTTGACCGAATCTGCCTAATCTACCATGATTACCGATTACTCCAACAAAATGAACTTCATCAAAATTAGCTAACATAACCCTTAGAAAGTTTGCCAGCATAGTTGCGCCATTTTTAAATATCTGTCTATAAAGTCCAGAATCTATTAACCATTGTTGACCAGCAAATATATCAGTACCTTCTATTAAATCTCCTAAAGCCCATACGTGAACTTTTCTTACTGGATGAGAAGCTCTCTGGATATTTGTTAATTCAACAACTTTTTCTGCAAACTCTGCTACACGACCACCAGCAATTTCTGAATTATAAGATTTAGTAATCTTACCTAATTGCCAGTCAGATAGAACTGCAACTGCAACTTCTTCTCCTTTTTTACGTGTATCTTTGTTAGGTTTGTCAATTTTAGGTATGTCAATATCTGCAATAGCATCTTTGACTGCGTTGACTACCGCAGCTTCTAAGTTAGCGGTTTTATCACGTTCTTTATCAAGTTGTTTGTGTAATCTGGTAATAGTAGCTTTTAATTCTTCTACCTTACGTTCTTCTTCTGCTTCAACTACAAATTCATCAAGCGACATTTTCATTATCCAGTCTTGCTACAATTAATTCAAATATATATCTGCTTGAATAGTTCCATCCGCATTTTTGTTTAAGATACTCTCCTAATGTTCTAATTGATACTTCTGGATTATTTTTCTTATAAGATACAACTTCTTCAAGTTGTTTAGCGCCTTCTGGAGTTTTCCAGATAGCTATTGTACTTTTAGATTTTACAAATTCTTCTAAAGAATTTTGTACTTCTTTTTTACCTTCGACCATTTCAATACCGCCTTTTTGGGTTTCTTCCATTTTGGTTCTTCACTATGAATCCACTCGTACATTTGTACACCGCAGCATTGAGTTGCCTTATGGTCTTTATGACCAGTAACCATTATCTTTTTATTATATTTCTCTTGCATGATGTCAACTAAACGTTCTAATGCTCTTTTAGCATTATCGTTTGGTGCATCACTAATACCACCTAACCAGACAACACTTACAAAAGTTTTGTTAATTTGTGTTACGCCACTATGTGCAGAATAAACTCCAAATCCTCTCAACTCTATAATTTCATCTGATACATTAGATATAGCAAAAGAATAACCTATGTCATCCCAATTTCTATTATCCATGTGGTCTTTTTGTATTGATTGCAAGTAATGAAATACATCATCTATATCGTTCATAGATGGACTTACCGCAGCGCCTGTGTAGTGGACTGTTAGTCCTTTAATATATGATTCATTAATAGGTGTGCGCTTCTTTGGGTCTAAAAGACCAGCACGCTCTCTACTTATGATGTCATACATTAATCCAATGATACCAGATGTAGTGTTAAGTTATCAGTTTTATACTAAATATTGTATATTACCACTTAACTTTATTTGCCCACCATGCAGCTGACATTTTACCTTTTGCTATATTCTTAGCATGTCTTGCTTTGAAAGAACTTTTACGTGCTTTTTCTGATTTAGTAGATGGACTTTTACCAGCGCCTTTTACTCCTTGTTGACCAAATCTAATTAATTTATATTTACTACCTTCTTTAGCCATAACAACATGTGATTTAGTAGGATGATTAGGTGTTCTTTTAGGTTTATTAACACCTTCAAGATTATTCTTTTTTATTTGTGCTTTTACGTGGTCTGGTGTTGCCATAGAATAACCTTAGTCTAGATTATGTGTAATCCAAACATTTATGACATATATCAGAATCTATATCATCATAAAATGGTTGTAAGCAGTTATCGCAGTCTTTTGTGTAAAAGTATTCTGCCATTATCCTTGTAACTTAAATAGTAATTGATTAAAGCTGCTTTCTAGCATATCTAGTTCACTATTAAGTTCCATTACCATAGCATCGCATGCGTTTTGATGTGATTTTATCTCTTCTATTGAGTTAAATACCCATCCAAAAGCGCCAATAACAAAACTAATCAATAATGTTTTGATAGTTTTCATATCTATTTTCATTTGTTCTCCTACATTAAAACGTTTACAAGTGTTGCGATGGATATTCCAGCGATTATCCATCCATATATCTCCGCTCTAGTAGGTCTTGTGTTTATATCTTTTTGAAGTTCATCTAATTTATTAAAAATCTTTTCTATATCAATCATAATTTTATTTGTCATTTCTTTCTGTGTGTAGTTGTCTGAATTTGTCATTTTCTATCCTTGCAACAATCACTACCATGTTTGCAGTTGCATATCTGGACAAAAGAACCATCTTCTTTAGTAGTTACTATGCACATTATGGAAGGTCATCCTTATTTGTCGAAAAGAAATCCCACTCTTTATCAAAATAACTTCTGTTATCTAAATCCCAATTACTTATTCGCTTAATAAATAAACTAATTTCTTTTAAAAAATAACCTATTAATAATCCGATTACAAAATCCATGATTCGGATTATATCATAATAACTTCTTGGGTCTGCGTGTTTTAATATATTTATAATGTTTTTGTATGTTAGAAGTATATAAAGTAATGTCTTTGCATTGATACCAGTAATTAATTATTTTTTCAGATGGTTCTACATACTCTAAATTTATTTCCTTGTTAAACAAAATATCAAACATCGGTTTATCTTGTCTGTATTTAATTACACCTTCACTTACATTTTGATTAAGAACATAAGCGCTATTTATTGTTCTTAACCATGAGTATGGCATTAATGAACCAGATACATATTTAACATTTTTTGTATATACATTAGGTTCAAGTATAGAAAATTCTAAATCCTTACTATCTGTAATAATTAAATATGGTGTAAGAAACTGTAAACTGGTAATACCTTTATCGTTATTGTTTAAATTAATTGATTGTTTAATTAAATTGTGCATGTGTTTATTGCCTTTATGTATTTTTGTATCAAATAAATATTCGTAATTATTTTGATTAAACTTTATATCTACACTAATTGGTGCTTTAACACTATATAATCTATTTTTTAAAGAGTTTGTAGAAGGACATCCTATATTATCTATATGTTTTTTTTCTATGTTTTGAAATATACCTAAATTTATATAATCTAATTTGTAATTATTTGTTAATAAGGTGTACTTAACATTAATTTTTTTATTCTTCAGTACGAAGTTCATCTTTATATTTTTTATATCTTAACCAGTCGCTAGTTACTGAAGATAAAATTTGTGAATTTTTTACTTGTTCTTTATTAAATTCTATATCATAATCAAACTTTTTTAACTCTACTTTTTCAGATATTTTATAAGGTGTTAGCATAATTAGAGGTTCTCCAGCTCTAACAATAATTTGATGTTTTTCTAAATCATCAGCATCGTGATAAAATTCAAATGGGAAGTTAGTTTCATGCCACTTATCACTTTCTACACGACCAGAAAATAATTTTATGTTTCTTCTGTGATGGTAAAATGGGTCTGTAAATTCAATACCATAACCTTTTGGAGTTTTAAACCAGTAAGGACTAGCTAGTTTTAAAGCGCCATAACCTTTAACAATATTAATTTTAAAATTTTCTTTTTCTAAACCTTTAAATTGATTTTCTGGTTGGTGTAATATCCACTCCGCATCATTTGTATAAGCATAACTCATCCCTATTGTAGCTTGCCACTCCCATTTACCATCAGCATTAAATTTTTCAATAAGAATATCACTCCATGCTGGAATAATTATTCCAGAAGTCATAATATCTTGTATTGCTGGACAATTTTTTAAATCTTTGGTTTTTGGAATTGTATCTCTTGAATATATTTTTTGTTTTTTATACCACTCTGGTAAATATTTATTTGCTAACTCTGGTGGATATAACTCCATTAATGTTTGATGAGATTCTGATTTAGGATGAATCTCTATTGGTATTTTTTCCATTAAATTTAGTATAATCTTCTATAAATTTAGTTGTCAATTTATAAAATAATTCTTCATTTGTGTATGTCTAATGGATTAGACATAATTTATTAAGGATGTTCTATGTCTAAGTCTGTAGAATCTGCTACTTTTACCCAATTTACTATATCTTCATGCCAATTATATTTATGACCATCTGATGGATATGGTATTGGTGGTTCATAATAATAACCATTTGTATTTAATATCCAACTGTCGCCACCAACATTAGCTGCATAAAATACATCGTTTTCTCTATCATATTTACATCCTATAGTTGCATAGTTTCCTCTAAAAGCTTTTGTTTGGTCATCGTGTAAAGTATTATCACTATTGTAATATTTATTATGTCCTGTGTTGTATGAAGTTCTTTTACATTTATCTGGTTCTACACCATGTAGTTCTGCATAAATAGCTTCCCAATTTTGTTCTACACCATCAATAGTATCTGTTTCATCACGACCAGTAATTACTTCAACAACTAAATCGTTTTCATCTAATATTGCGTAATGTGCCATTATGAAAAAGTTACTGTTCCATTTCCAGAAGTAATTAACATTATTGTATTACCATCTCCACCAGAATTTTGGTTAGATACAATAGTATTATTACCAGTAGCAGTATAAGCATCTGGGAATCTTAGTATTACAACACCAGAACCACCACTACCTGTTCCGCCTTCTCTATCTCGACCACCACCGCCGCCGCCAGTATTAACTGCGCCACCTGTAGTACCACCACTACCTCTTTCTCCAGTACCGCCGCCATCTTGTCCTGTACCCGAAGCAGCGTTGTTAAAAACTGAACCGCCGCCACCGCCAGCACGACCTATATCAGAACCAGAAATATTAGAGTGTAAACCTACGCCGCCATTACCACCTCTGTTGCCATCTCCGCCGCCGCCATTACCGCCTGCGCCGCCACCGCCGCCTGCGCCATAAGCGCCACCATCTGGAGAACCGCCGCCGCCATTAAAACCTTGACCTGTTGTGCCATAACCGCCGCCATTACCGCCTTCGCCGCCACCGCCGCTGCCAGAACCGCCATTATTTCCGTTCTGCGAGGCGTTCACGCCTTTACCGCCACCAGATGAAGTTACATTATTAAATATTGAGTTACCACCATAGCCATTAGCGCCGCCACCGCCGCCTACTTGTACTGTATAACCTGTGCCTGTATTTAAAGTTAGTACACTTTCTAAAGAAGAATTACGTCCAGAATAAGTATCTTCTGACCATGAGTTTCTGTAGCCGCCTGCGCCGCCACCAGAACCATGATAACCAGAACCACCACCGCCACCACCTGCAATAACTAAATAAGATACTTCTAAAGCTGGTCTACCACCGCCGCTTAATCCAAATCTAGCTGCCCCAAATGGCATATTAAACTCCTTTAACTAAAATCTTGTAATGCGTTTAAGTAAGGTGTTCCAGCATCAAAAAATAAAAATGATACTATATCTTCTCCACTAAGTGTTGATGACATTGTAAAGCCACCACCACCAGCAGTTTTAGCAGTTACATCTCCGCCACCATTAACTGTTACCGCATTTATTGCTACTGTATAAGCTGATGAAGCATCTTGTGTAATTTTTAAAGTAAATGAAGATACTCCATCAGTTGGTACATTTGTAAAATCTATATCTGTTACATTTTCTGTTAATGTTAAAGAACCAGTATTACCATTTGCTAAATCTATTGCAACTACGCCAGAAGAAGAAGATACTGCTACATCAGTTTCAGCATAATCTTTAAGAACTACTCCGCTTGCTTCATTATCTCCAAAAGCTACATTTCCAGATAAAGTACCGCCAGCTAGTGCAAGTTTTGCATCTAATTGTGTTTGCGCATCAGATGTAAGTCCACCGATATATCCAAACTCTGCGTTAGTTACTGAACCATCATGTATTTTAGTTGCATCTATTGCAGCAGAAGCGTTTACTTCTGAATTAGTTATAGAAAGATTTAACTTAGACTGGTCTATAGCAGCAGCTGCATCAATATTTGCATTTGTTAAAGAATCGACATTTAATGTGTATGTGTTAGAAGCATCATCATAAGTACCAGTTAAAGCAGTACCAGCTTGAAATAAATCATTAAACCTATCATCAATTCTTTCGTTAGTTAAAAATAAGTTTGTTGTACCTTCAGTAATATCATCAGATGTACCAGATAATTCAGATAAAGCATCTTTAGAAGCTACTTGTGTATCTACGTAATTCTTTGTTGCAGCATCTTGTGCAAGTGTTGGGTCTGATACGCTAGTAATTTTATTACTATTCATATCCAAATCACTTGTTGGTGCAGTAAAGTCTGTTATTTTATTTGCAGTTGTTGTAGCGCCAGTTTGTGCAGCGGTTACGCTATGTGGGTTAGAAGTATCTGAAGTATGAGAAGATAAATCTCCAGATGTTGCTAATCCAGCTTCGCTTGCAGTTTGATTTATCCACTCTGAACTTGTAGAATCATACGCTAAAACTTCGTTGTCTGCAACTGAAGTAATTGTTACGTTAGTTAATTCTCCTAACGTGTCTAATGTTAATAATTGTGTGTCAACATAATTTTTTGTTGCAGCATCACTTGATGCAGTTGGTTCTCCTACATTAGTAAGTTTTGCAGTACCTGCATCTAAATCTTCAACTAATGTAAGTGTGTGTCCAGTTTTAATAGTAACAACTACGCCACTAGAACCAGATAATGTATCTACGCTTAATTCACTCATAAAATCTTTAATCTTCCTTCTACTGTTAAAGTATTTCCACTATCTATTGTTATCGGTGCAACTAACATGTAGTTTTCTCCACTAGGTAGTGTTTTATCTTCTGCTATATTAGTACCATTTTTGATAACACCTTGTTTTTGTAAACCTTCAATTCCAGAATCAATATTATTAAGTGCAGCTTCGCTTAATGGAGTTGCGCCAGCTACCCATGTTTGTTGTGTGTAATAACCACCAACGTTAGCCAATAGTATCAGTCCTTTCTATCTGGATTGATTCTACCGCAGTTTTTGTACGACTATACAAAACTCTTGCAAATAATATTCCAGAATTTGCAGTTGAAGTTGCAGCACTACCGCTAAAAAAACCGATTTCTTCTATAGTACCTACTGCTTCTTCTGGTGCTACATAAAGATTTGTTATTGTAATTCCAGTACCACCAGCTATTTGACTGGTTGCTGCCTTTCTAAAAGTTTCATTACCTAACGTAGTGTCAGAAGTTGTAGGTGCAGTATTATCTGAACCTATTGCAATATATTTAATTTCGCAGTCTGTTGAACTATTCCTTAAAGCTTCTGCAAGTAAATTTTTACCTTCTGATGTAATTAAATTTTTTAAATTAGTTTCATCAATTAAATTACCTTCTTTATCAAAAGCTTTTATATTTAAAGTTCCTTGCCAATTTAACATACAACTAAACTCCCACTTACAAATGTTGTTGGACTTGGTAATGGACATGCCAATACTGTTTCAACATCTACTTCAGATATACTAGCAGTTTCTGTGCCACCATCTGCTCTAACAACTAATACTTCTTCAGTATCGATATTTTCTGATATTTCAATAAACGCATCAGAAATCTTATCATCTATATCTCTAATAAATGATTCAAAAGTATATTCTGGTGGAGAAGCTACGCATTTAACATCGTAATAAGTTAAATTATTTCTAAATCTTATTCTTATATGGTCAATTAAAAATATTCCAGAAATATCTTGATTTATAAGTTGAAAGTCCAGAACTTGTCCAGCTCTTAATCTTGATGGAGTTGCTTTAGTAGTTGTAAAACTAAGTAATGTACTTGTTTGTGCAAATCTATCTAAGTAACTGGCAGCTACATCAATAGCAGCTTCTGAACCTTTTATTCCAGATTGCGTAGTTGCTGCATCTATATATCCAGTAGTAGAACCACCTTCTAATGCAGCTATTCTATCTACTTCTGCATCATCTCTTGCTAGTGCAACTAATTGATATTGACCTTTATAAGTAACTCTTAAAGAATCTGTATTTGAAATTGCAGTATCTGTAAATTCTTGTACCAACTCTGTTGAACCTAAAGCCATATACCAGTCTTTATTAACATCAGTACCTCTAATACCAACTGTTTGTGCAACATATCCAGAACCAGTATTAAGTTCTACTGTAGGTATTTCATTAAATGGATAACCTACTGTAAATGTTTGTCTTGTACCATCTCCAATAAAAAACTCTTCTTGTGTATCGGTAACGTTTTTAACATTAGTTATAAATTGACTATTGCGATACTTAAAATTTGCTTTATCAAAAAATGGCATTGGATTTGTTAATACATCATCATCTCTTACAACAAATGGTGCATCATTAGAAGTACGTTCATAAAAATGTAATGCTTTATTTTCATCAACATACCAAACTGCATTAGTGTATTCGGATAATGTTCTCATCGCTCTATCGCCATTTACATAGTTAAATACCATCTGGTCAACTAAAGCTAAATCATCTATTGTTCCAGCAGTAATTCCTTCTGCACTAAATACATTACTAATTAAATCTCTTACAATATCTCCAGCAGTTGAGTTTGTATATCCACGTGCAATAATTCTTTTATCAATAAAGAAGTGATTGTCTGCGCATTGTAATTTCCAGATTCTTTGTGTTGGACTGATTAACTGTGCTACTGGTTTAATAATAACTCCAGCAAAAGCAGTATCGCCATTAGTATCTGTAATCGAGATGGATTGGAAGGGTTCAAAATTATAAAAAGAACCACCAGTTTTACCATCAAATATATGAACTACCGCACTTGACCTTCGTTCCGCATTATCATCAATAGTTAACTGATTTTCTAGCGCATTGTAAGTTGTGCCACCGATAGTTACGACTGGATTCATTAGACTACTCTAAATCGATTGTTAACTTGTATTCTGTCGTTAATCTGTTGTAACGTTTTATCTACTTTTGCTTCTGCATCAAGTGTTGGGTCTATAGTTACATTAACAACTGTAGATGGAGTATTCATAAATTGATTTACTGCGGAAGCTCGTAAAGCTGCTTGGTCAAAAGAATCTAGCATTGGTAATAGTGTTTTTGCAGTATCTGATAACGCTGCATTTTCCATAGCAGTTAAGGTAATACCATTAACTGTTGCCATACCACTACTTAAATTTGCGCCACTAGAACCAGATAATAATGCGCTTATTTTTGAATCGTTTTTTTCTGATGGTTTTGGTTTATCGTTATCGCCAGAAGAATCATCATTGTTATTACCATTGCCAGAATCGTTAGAAGAATCATCATCGCCACCTAAGAATTGTTTATCTTCATCAGTTAAAAAATCTGTAAATGGTTTTATTTTTGATATTCTTTCAAAAGCGGAAGTATCTAGTCCTAATCTTTGGAATAGTGCGTTAATGCCAGCGGTATCTAATCCTAACACTTTAGCTAATGTTGACCTTGCTTCTGACATAACATTTCTATCTTGTGCAGTTAAGCTAGCTTGTTCTAATTGTAATTTAGCACTAGCAAGTTCTAGTCTTTCAGCATCAGTATCTATAGCAGCTTCATCTCTTGCAATTCTTTGTGTTGCAATTTGAGTATCTAAATTATTTAATTGTTGAGTAGCAGTCATATAAGCTTGTGTTGCCATTGTTGAATTTTCAATAGCTTTAGATAAATTATCTTGTACTTGTGCAAGTTCTATTGTTACATCTTTAGAAGTTGCTTGTCTGTTTTTTAATTCTTGTAATTTTAAGTTAGCTTGTTTAATTGATAAATCATCTCTAGCATCAGCTTCTTCGCCTTTTTCATCTCTTTGTGCTATTGCATCTGCTAAATCTAATTCTGCGGATGCTATTTCTAGTTTTAAATCTAATCCTTTTTGTTGTTGGTCTAATAAAGCTTTTTCTTTAGCTCGAAGTTCTGCTATTTGTGCTAATTCAACTGCGGTCTGGATTTCTCCTTTACCAGCTTCTTCATTAATAATTTTCATTAATTCAGCACGCTTAGAATATAATTTATTTAACTTCTCTTGTTCAGCTGCTTGTCTGCCTTCTATATCCATAACTGCTTGTACTGCATTAACTAAATTTAAAAGTGCAGTTATAGATTCGTTTTGGATATTTAAGTTATTTAACTTAGATTGTGTATTCTTGTCTAACTCTAAAGTATTCTTTTCAACTGCATCTGTAGATTCTTCAACATCATCAGCAAAATCTTGTGCGCCAGCGCCAGCAGCATTTTGTGCGCCTATATAATTATACATCTTATAAATGTTTGAAGTAAGTTCTCCTTCTAAAGCTGAAATTTCATCAGTAACTCTTGTTATGCCATTTTCTAATTGATATGATTGATAACTTGCTGCTTTTTGTGCTTCTAAGTTTTCTAATTGTGCTTTTTTAGCTGCAATTAATTCTCTTATTTCATCTTGCTTTGCTTTACTAAATCCAAAAGCAGCTTGTGTCATATCATCAGTTAATTTTGCATCATCTATTTTTAAATCTTTAGCTTCTGCGACCGCAGCATTGTATGCTTCTTGCGGTGGTACACCAGCAGCAATAGCTTCGTTTAATCTAAATAAAACACCTTCAGAACTTTTAGCAGTTCTTAAATATTCTTCTTGTGCAGTTGTCAATACTCCAAATCCGTTCATTAAGAAAGTTACTGCATCAGATAAAGCATCAAGAATTGGTATTACTGTTACATCTAAAATACCAGCGATAACTTCAAAAGCTCGTTTAAGTTGATTTGTTAAGATACCCCATAAAAACTCTAAGATTGGAAGCAACGCACTAATAATATTTTTTAGTGGTTCGATTGCTGGTATTAAAGCTCTTACAATTTGTTCTGTCATACCTGCCATAGAAGCCATAACTTCTTTGAACGTAGGAATCATATCTCTTACTACTGGTATCAAATCTGAAAATGCTGGAAGTAAAGCTGCGCCTACTTCAGTCTTAGCTTCTTTAAATTCTGCACGTAAAGAACGCATCTGGTTAGCAGCGCCTTGTGCTTCTCGACCTAACTGACCTTTAATATGACCCATCTTCTCTTCAATTAACATTAAAGATGCGGCAGCTTTTTCTTGGTCTGTTAATAAACTAGCAGCAGTTTTGCCAGTCATATTCATAGCAGCTTGTTCTATTTCAACTTGTCGAAGCACAATACCCATTGATTTAAGCATTTCACGCTCTCCAGTTAAAGCTTTAGTTATTGCCTGTGCGGGTAAAACTGCGCCTTCCTGTATGTTCATGAAAGCGGCGAGGTCGCCAGAAAGATTTAAAATGTTTGTGGACATATCAGCAGCAGCATCAGAAGTAAAACCTAAACCTTGAATAATAGAACCAGTTACCGCCATCTGTTGTTGCATCTCTGCTCTGGTCATACCAAAAGCGTGTGCCATCTGATTTACATAACGTGTAACTTCTTGT
>Ga0255751_10003282_pt1 | contig 14898 bp, 10 predicted proteins | sample 071ome_20_FD_179951 | JGI IMG/M metagenome (GOLD analysis project Ga0255751, IMG submission 179951) | Coastal salt marsh microbial communities from the Groves Creek Marsh, Skidaway Island, Georgia - 071412BT metaG (version 2) | ecosystem: Environmental > Aquatic > Marine > Intertidal zone >...
TATGATGCAGGTTATGTAGACGTATACTTGAACGGTGTTAAGCTACTAGCTGGCACTGACTTCACAGCTACGAATGGTACAAGCATTACGCTTGCCTCTGGTGCTGCAGTAAATGATATCGTAGATATTGTAGCTTATGGTACATTCGTACTAGCTGATCACTACAGCAAGACTCAGTCAGATGCACGTTACGTTGAAGTAGCTGGCGATACTATGACGGGTGATTTAATTACCACTGGGTTTGCGTTAGATGGTAAAGCTGATGCTTCAACTACATACTTTAGATTCAGAGAAAATGCTTCTGCGTTTGGCTACAATGGTACATACCTTGAATATGATGGCTCTGCCAATGAACTAATCTTTGGCAGACATGATGTGTCTGATACAAACCCTGCTAATGATAAAGCAGTGATGTCATTTCAAAGGACAACAGGCGACATCAGCTTCTACGAGGACACAGGCACCACGGCAAAGTTCTTCTGGGATGCGAGTGCTGAGAGTTTGGGCATTGGGACGACTTCGCCTTCCTACAAAACTGAAATATCAGACGGAACAGTTACTTTTGGTGTAAACCCACTTTCTGCCTATTCTACTGCCTATGTTGGAACAACAACTAATCACGGTATGAATTTCATTACCAATGGCAATTCCAGACTAAATATCACATCTGACGGTAATGTTGGCATTGGGACAGATTCGCCAGCGGCTAAACTAAATGTTGTTGGTTCAGCAGCCGAAAATGGCATTTCTATAAAATCGGGCGGAAATGGTGGCGTTGATCCATTCAAGGTAACATGGGCTAGTGGTACGGAAGGTGACATGTTTGTCGTCGATGACGCAGGTCGAGTAGGCATTGGGATAAGTTCACCTCTCTACAAATTCCATACTCAGATGCCTTCAGATGGCTCAATAGGAGCAGTCTTTCGGTATACAGGTGGAACTAATAATCCAGGTTTATTTTTATCTGTCAACGAAAGCACAACAGATGTTGTACTTGATGGAAGTGGTTCAACATCAGCTAATCTTGTTTTCAAAAGTACTGGCGTAGAAGTCATGCGCCTCAATCCTAGCGGTAATGTTGACATTACAGGTAATGTTGGCATTGGGACGGGTTCGCCCGATCAAGAGTTGCACATTAAAGTTGGAGATGGCGGCTTTATTAGTAGTGGGGCCGCCCGTGAAGGTGCTGTAATTCGCTTAGAGCATGATCAGCAATGGGAAAGTGGGTATGGAACTTCTGGCACGGATTTTCTTGGCGGGATAGAGTTTGCTACAGGCGATACCTCAACGGGTGTTGGTGTTCGTGCCGCAATAAAATCTACTGTTGACAGTTATTTCAACACGAACTCTCTGACATTTTATACGGCCCCAGCGGCTACGGCTGGTATTTTGGAACGCATGCGCATCGACGGTAAAGGAATGATCGGCGTTCAGTCAGCGATGCCAGCCGATGTTTCGGGTGACTGTACCTCCATTCGAGTAGGTGGATTGAGTGTTTTGGGCGGTACTACTGGTACGTCAGGAAAACAAAATTTCCATACTGGCCTTTATTACAACGCATACCCAACATCCGCATCAACAAACAAGGCTCTAGTAAGTAAAGGCTCTGGAAACGATTACCGTCCTGTAAAATATGTTCAAAAAAGCGGGGGAAACACTTGGTATAATGCGGGCTCCGCTACTGCGGGAAGCGACATTACTTGGACTCAAAGGATGTCCCTTGACCACAACGGGATACTTTCTCTGTATAACGGCACGAACAACATTTATTCATACGTTAGAGCACCAGGTGGCGTTATGGGTACATTCTTTGCAGGTTCCGTTAATAATAGTTCCGCAGACTACGACATAACCCACCTAAACCCCGCAACAAACAACGTCTCTGGGGCGTTTTTAATGACAAGCAGAGAGACATCATCGCCCAGTTTGGGCCTAGTAAGGACGTTTATCCTGTTCTTAAATGACACTGGGATAGCGACAACTCAATTATCTGGTAACGGTTCAACGGCAGCGTCGCTTTCCTTTAGCCGTCCAAATGAAACAACATTAAGAGTCACAGCGTCGAATTATAATGTTCACTACATCAATATTATCCCCATAGCTGGCGCTCAATTCTAGAGGTAAACTAATGCAAATCAATATAACAGATATGTCTCGAAAAAGTAACGGCTGTGTAACTAGCGTTTCATTTGACGCCACCCTTACGGAAAATGGTCACACAGCTTCTGTTTCAAAGTCTATGGGAATTCCTATGAAAGACCCATCAGACCCTACGTTTGTTCCTTACGAAAGTCTGACAGAAGCTAGTGTACTAGCGTGGTTGACTTCTGATCCCCTACTTCTTCTGCCTATTCAGCAAGAACTCTCTAGTTTGATAGCCGCAGAAACCACCCCACCTCACACCAATGGTGTTCCTTGGTTATCTGAGCCAACAGGAGAATAATTAATGTCAAAAGCACGGACACTAGCCGATTTTATTTCAGACGGTAGCGAGTTTGCTGACGGTACTATTTCAGTAGCGGAAGTGTCTGGGGCTGCCCCACTCGCAAGCCCCAGTTTTACAGGTGAGGTAAATACTGCAGGTGATATTAAATTTGCTGATAGTGCTAACGCATTATTTGGCAGTGGCGCAGATTTACGGATTACTCATGACTCACAAAACTCCTATATACGGGATACTTCTACAGGCAATCTGATTATTGAAGCATCATCAGAACTTATCTTGCGGGATTATAACACTGCTGAAAATTTCCTAAAAGGAACAGGAAACGGCTCTGTACAACTATACTATGACGGAGCTGAAAAGATTTCTACTCAGTCTGACGGAGCTGCCATAACAGGTAAAACCACCACAGATGAACTAGACCTTAACGCACTAGCAGCCACTATATCCGACACAGCCGTAGACATCTTTGTGTACGACACCCGCAAGGACAGCGATGGCGGTGCATGGCGTAAGCGCACACAGCATACTAGCTGGTATAACGAAACCTTGAACACTGCCACCCGTGGTAGCCGTAAGGAGTTCCCTGCCGTTGCTGTGATTGTGGCTGAGACTAGCAAGGTTACGATCTACGATGGCGATGATCCTGATCTGCCCATGTGGATGGTGTTTAATAGGCAAAGTCAGGACAGCCCAATTGCTGCATATAATCTGTGGTGGGGTGCAGCTGGTAGTAACCCATACCCAAATGCAGTATCATGTTCTGCACTTAACGGGCAGATTTTTATAGCAATGCATGATGCTAACAATGCTTACGCTAGCTATAATGGTGTACGAAGTGTTGAGTTAATAAAAGACATTTGCGTTAAACATGTCACAGCGGGTAATTCTGGTTTTGTTTCTGTAAATGATAGAAACACATATATGTACCCAATAGCTTCTTCATCTTTAGTAAAATCGTTAGTTAATGGTAATACTAACGATGTAGCCATGACCGTGCTACCCAACGCCCCGATTGATGCAGCTACGGGCTTACCTGTGCCTACGATTGCAGTGGCGACTGATGGTGGTGTCAGTGTTATCAAGGATGATGGGACTGTTGTTAGTGATAGTACCATTGATGGCATTACCCCTTATGTTGGTAGTGTAGCTTTCTGGAATAATGAAACACTTGCGGTGCAATATGGATACGCCAGCACTGACGATTTTACTCGCATCCGCACATTTAGCTATCCAGCAATGACTGAACAATACCAATATCGTGCAAGTCAAGATTATTCTGGATTTATGGGGGCTGCGACTAACTGGACTGAAAGCCTAACAAATAAAGCTGCAATCGGATCAGAGTATGGATTAATTGCACTACACCGTGCAGATGATCCCTCAGAGGTTACGGCTGCTAACCAAATGGTGGCCCAAGTAGCATCCGACTACAACACAGGTTGGATGAACGGCGACATCAAACTAGCCACCTTGTCCGACACGGATGATACTGACGTTACTGGCAGTGAGTTGGTGACGAATGGTACGTTTGATACTGATACGAGTGGGTGGACTGCGGGTACCCAAGGTAATGGAACTACATTATCTTTAAGCGGCAACGAACTTGTAATTGTTAGTGACTCTTCAACTTACGGAGAGGCAAGGCAATCTATTACATTAGAAGCAAATACAACATATGTGTTTACCGTCTATATCGCATACAGCTCACAGATTTATTATACGAGGTATCGACTTGAGGGTACTGACTTCTATCAGACACTTTTAACTGATGGCAGTGTTACCAGTTTAGGGTGGCAGACTGTGACCTTTACCACAGGCTCTACTGTACCAAACGATATTGAACTAATTCTAAGCGCACGAAACGATGTCGTTAATCAACGGGTTGATAACATTTCCATCCGCAAAGCCGAAGAAGATCGCAGCGTGAACGGCAATGGCTTACAGGTGATTGGCTCGATTACAAAAGACCCTGTGGCTACTGGTGCTGATCTGGTGGCGTATAGTGGGTTTGATAATGATAGCTACCTGCAACAACCTGTGAATACTGACCTACATTTTGGTTCCTCTGATTACTGTTTTATGGGGTGGGTTAAAAATAGTTCTTCTACACAAACACAGGCACCTTGGGAATTAAGCATGGGTAGTGATGGGACAGGTGATCCTTCTATACTTTGTTACTTATCGGGGGGTGATGTTACTTTTTACACAAGAAGCACTTCTTCTAATTGGGTATCACTGTCCACGCCTTTTAGTACTGATGTATGGCATCAAATAGTTATGGTTTATAGGAACGGAATAAAGCACCTATATCTTGACGGTGAGTTGAAAGGAACACAGGCCCATTCTGGCACTTTCTCCAGTAGCGATTCATTCTTCACTGTAGGTTATCGTGGTGACGGGGCGGGTAATCCTTGCTTTTTCTGTGACATTTCTCTTGTTCGCATCTCAGCCACAGCCCCATCCCCAGAGCAGATCAAGAAAATCTACGAGGACGAGAAGGTGCTATTCCAAGAGAATGCCCAAGCCACGCTATACGGCTCGTCTGATGCGGTAACAGCTTTGGCCTATGACGATAGCACTAACCTACTTCATGTGGGTACAAGCGCAGGACGTTCAGTGTTCCAAGGGCTACGACGAGTAGACAATACAACAACCGCTGTCGGTGCAGCAATCAGTGCATCAAATGGCCTAGTGGCTGACGAGTAAGGAGATTACAGATGACGGTAAACGTATCTAAGCCAGCCATTAACGTAAGAGAAAAACTGGCAGAATTGGATTTTGATGTATTGCCTTTGCAGAAAAGGCCGTATGGAAGTGTGCTTCAAGTACACCACGACACCCTTACGGATAACGGCGTGAATACCGTATTAAACAATACAACTATTTACGGTAATCTTGATATTACATTTTACAGAAAGAGTGCAAATTCTGAGTTCATTATTCTTATGGACACAATACAGTATCGCCCCTCCACAACTGGTGAAAATAGAATGGGATATCGCTACTTGGTAAATGATGCCGCTGATTGGGTTTTTGAAAACCGTCAATGGAAATACACAGGGGATGCTACTAATTGGTATAGAGTTGCGGCAACTTTTAGAGAAACATTCTCTGGAAATGAGGGCGATGAAATACGGATACAGAGTGCATTTATTAATACCGCAGCTACTGATTCCTACATAAGAACACCGTCCCTAACTGTATGGGAGATCAAATAATGTTTATTGATGCATCGACAGCCATTCAAGCATTGCTACCAAATGCAAGCGGTTACGTCACTGTTGGAGATAAAATAACGCAGTGGGATGACCCTGACCACGAACAACCAACTGACTTAGAAATACAAGCTGAGATAGCTAAACAAAACTATCTTGCAGAAGTTCGTCAGTATCAAAAAGATCGTGAATATCCTTCAATCGCAGATCAGTTAGACCAGATATATCATGAAGGTATTGAAGCATGGAAAACTACTATCAATGCCGTGAAAGCAGCCCACCCAAAAGTAGAACCTGTTGAGGCCGATCAGCAAGCTGCTATTGATAGTCATGTGGCACAATACGTCTTTAATCAGCAGCTTGCAGACTACCGTGTAGCAGTGGCCCGACTAGCACAACACATCGTTGCAGATGGTCGTGCAGAAGTCACTGAGATGCAGCCCACAGGTGAACAAGTCTGGAACGAAGAAACAATGGAGATGGAAGATGTGATGCATGAGGTTATCACAGTCACAGCCATTGAACCTGTTGAGCCTACAGTCACACGCTTGGTCTACTCTGAAGATGATCCTATGGCAGAGCCTACAGAGGAAACCATTGAGAACCCACTGATTACCACTGACAATGCAGAACGTGCAGCGGCACAGGCGGTAGTCGATGCAACACCACAAGCAGTGGTAGATGCTGCTTGACAAATACTCTAAAATCAGTATAATTATATAGCACTATATGTGCAGTATGTAACAATAATAAAGGAGATACGTAATGGGAAAGAATGAAAAAACCCCTATCACTATCAACGACAAAGAATACTTCGTTGAAGACCTAACTCAAGAGCAACAGACTATGTTGAACCATGTGAATGACCTAGACCGTAAGTTGTCTAGTGCACGTTTTAACTTAGATCAACTTGCTATTGGTCGTGAAGCATTTGTAAATATGCTTGCTAAATCAGTTGAAGAAACACCTAAAGAAGAAGCTGCTTAAGCTTCATTGGCTGGGCTTAATAGGCCCAGTCTTACCATCATCCACAAGAGTAAAATTATGAGTGAAGTTAAATTGTCTCACGATGAGTTAGAAGACATGTTAGACCGTGCAGCTAGACGTGGGGCTAAAGAAGCTTTACGTTCTATTGGCTTACTTGATGATGATGCACACAAAGATATTACAGAGATGCGTAGTTTGTTGGAAGCATGGCGGGATACACGTAGGTCTATTTGGTCAACAATAACAAAATTAGTCACTGTCGCCGTACTGACATTTATAGCTGGTGCAGTGTGGATGACAATGGGTAAATAAAGGTAAAGTATAATGGCACTGGATAAAATAAATAAGGTGTATGATCCTATTTCAGGTAAAAATCTTACTGAGTTTCAACTTAATAATAGGATAAACTCTCCTAATCTTGGGGGTGCATATGCTGAAGCAGGTATAACATCTGTTTCAGATTGGAAAAACTATAATCCTGATGCTAACCCTTCTTCTAACACAGGTTCAACAGCTAGTGTTTCTGATAATCCAGTAACAAACAAATCAACTAGTAGTACTCCTGCATGGGTAGACCCAGACTATGGCTATGATGTAAATAATCCACGTAAACCTAACATGCGTGAGATGATGGAAATGCTTGCTGGTAAGTCTGTAGAGGAAATATATGCTTCTGGTGAAGACTATAGTGATATTACTAAAAAAGCCTCAGAACTTTTATATGGTTCTGTAGGCTCTAATACAGACACTCGTAATTTTCAGGCTATTACTGCTGCAGCCACAGACCCTAATACAGGCCAAATAAATGTAGATAAATTTGTAGCTGCCACACAGATTGCTACTTCACAAATGTACGGTGGCACTACAGTTAAATATCAATCTGGCGGTTATCAGACAGATGAAGAAGGTAATACTGTAATTGATGATGCTGGTAATCCTGTTGAACTACCTCCTATGGCATATATTGTTGGTGGTAACGGTACTATACTACGTGGACTTAATATTGATAACGTAGATAATATGACAGAGCAACTAACTACTTTTGGTGTACAAACTGTAGACTGGGTTGGTGATGTTATGAATGGTATGGCGCAGTCTGGCACATTAAATGCAACACAAATGCAAACTAACTTAAAAGCATTGGGTGACTTACAAAACTCATATGATCCTTGGGCTAATTATCAAGATATCTGGGGAATGGAAGGTTTAGTCACTGGTGTTGCACCTATGGTTGACAACTTTCAGATTGTGACAGGTAAAACACTTAGTGGTACAGCAACAGGTGTTGAAACAACACAAGTTGGTACTGAGGCTACCCAAGTAACTGGTGATCAAACACAACAACAACAAACGACAAGTACAGATGCTGTATCTATGGCTGCTAATCAAGCTGTAACTACACCGCAACAGTTACCTCAAACTGTGTCTTATCAAATGCCACAAGGTTATCAAGGCTCAGGGTTTATGCCTAAGTATACAGATCAAACAAATATAGGTATGACACCAACTACTATGGCACCTATGACAGGAACATTTACTAAACCTGAAGGTGCAGGTATTATGGGATACCAACCAACACAGACATATACCCTTGGTCAGCCAGTTACTACACAAACAGAACAAGCTTTTTCACAACAACAGTACGATGTACGTTTATATCGTAATAATACAGGTATGACGGTAAGTATTACGTTTATAAATGGTCAGCCACAGACACCAATTCCGTCTGGGTTCTATCCTGTAGATCAACAACCTACAGGGCAAATGCCGTTTCAGCCACAGGTTCCCACAGTTGCACCACCAGTTCCTCAACCAGTAGTGCCTTACACACCTCAGTTTAACATGAACCAAGGTGGTATTGTACCACCAATCCCTACACCGTCAGGTAATAAGTTTGGTGGGTTTAAACCAGAGGCAATGCAACGTATTGCACAGAACCTTGGTTACTCAGGTGACATGGGTGGTTTTGATCAGTACTTGAATGATAACCCAGATAAAAAACAAAAGATGGATAACTACACCACTCGTGCTCGTCAAATGGCAGAAGGTGGTATGGTTAAAAGGTATGCACCTGGGGGTGATGTTACAGACTCAACTACTGTGTCACTACAACAGTATGATCCTCGTGCACTAAATCAACAGTATATTCCACAACAGCCTGATCTAACAGGTTTAGATTTACCGCAAGTACAAGCACAGTTAGCTAAAACACCAGGATTACCTACTGGTGCAACTGTAGTTCCAACTGGTACACAGTTAACTGCAGACCAACTTGTGTCACCTTACTCAGGTCAAGTTGCAGGATCACTAGCACTACCCACTGCACTAGCTGCAACTGAACAGGCTATGATGCCTACAACAGGGCAAGCAACATTAATGTCGCCCATTGAAGCTGCAGGTGTTGTTGGTGCCACTGTAGATCAAACACAGGCTGCACAGTTACAACAAATTGCAGGTATCACTGGAGCACAACAACAAGGTACATCTGTAGCTAACGTAGAAGCTGCACAGGGTACAGGTATCTTGATGGATAATCCTGTACAACGCCAGATACAGAATGGTGAACTTATTTCTGGTGTAGCTAATGCTCAGACTGCTGCTGCATTTAATGAAGAGATACAAGCTGCAACTGCTACACCTACTAAGCAAGCTACGGTACAAGGTCAACTAGAAGGATTAATGGCTCAGTTTGAAGGTGGTGAAACACCTGCATGGGCAGCAGGGTCAATGCGTAATGCAATGGCTACATTGTCTGCACGTGGACTGGGAGCATCTAGCTTGGCAGGTCAAGCTGTAATCCAAGCTGCTATGGAATCTGCACTGCCTATTGCCCAGATGGATGCACAGGTAACTGCACAGTTTGAACAACAGAACTTGTCTAATCGTCAACAACGTGCTATACTTGCTGCACAACAACGTGCAACATTTATGGGTATGGAGTTTGACCAAGCATTCCAAGCTCGTGTAGCTAACGCAGCTAAGGTTAGTGATGTTGCAAACATGAACTTTACTGCTGAACAACAAGTAGCACTAGAGAACTCACGTATTGCAAACACAATGAACCTAACTAACCTGTCTAACTCACAGGCTGTAGTTATGGCAGAGGCAGCGGCACTAGCCAACATGGATATGGCTAACCTTAGCAATCGTCAGCAAGCTGCTGTACAAAATGCTCAGAACTTCTTGCAAGCTGATCTTAGCAACTTGTCTAATCAACAACAGACAGAATTGTTTAAAGCACAACAACGTGTTCAGTCACTGTTTACTGACCAAGCTGCACTTAATGCTGCACAACAGTTTAATGCTACATCACAGAACCAAGTTGATCAGTTCTTTGCAAGCTTACAGAGTAACACTGCACAGTTTAATGCTGCACAATCTAATGCACAGGCTCAGTTTAATGCAGGTCAGGTCAATGTTATTGAACGTTTTAATGCCGAGATCAACAACCAACGTGATCAGTTTAATGCACAGAACCGTTTGATTATTGACCAGTCAAATGCTCAATGGCGTAGAGAGATTGCTACAGCAGATACAGCAGCGGTTAACCGTTCTAACGAGATTAATGCACAAGCATTGCTAGGATATTCACAGTCTGCGTACAATAACTTGTGGCAGTACTATGCAGATAATATGGAATGGGCATGGACATCTGCTGAAAATGAAAAAGCTAGAATTATGAACTTGGCTATTGCACAAATGAATGCAGACGCACAGGCTGATCTTGCAAAAGCAAAAGCTGATTATGAATCATCTGCAGGTATAGGCTCTCTTGTAGGTAAAGTTCTTACATCTGACTTGACATCTACATTGGCTGGCAAAATTCTAGGTGGAATATTTTAAAGGGTAAGTAAAATGTATAACGTAGGATTTCAAACAATGAATAATCTAGTCTTGCCTCGTGAGGAAAAGACACAACAAGAAACAAACACAGGTTTACTAGCACGTAATATGCCCAGTAAACCCAAGACAGGTGAACAGCAAGTAAGACAACGTGTTGCAAACTATGTTTCTCAAATACGTAAAGCAAGAATGGAATTAAAAAATGGTTGATACACCTAACCCAATGCTTGACGCACCTATTGCAGGTCAATCTCTCACTGCAGAGTTAGGTAATAGGCCGTGGCAACAGCCTCCACAGTATAAAACTGTAGAAGAGGCACTAGAGTTTTACATACCTCGTTTAGCTAACCCTGAAACACTAGATGATCTGTTTGATGTAATGGAAACTGGTGTGCCTTTAACCACCATTGCTAATGCAATGCAAAGCGCAGGTGTAATGGAAGGTAAACATACTTTGGATGTAGGTATTCTTATTATGCCTGTGCTTATTGAGACTATGGCATACTTAGCTGAAGAAGCTGAGATAGAATACACTGCAGGTTCTAATGTCGAAGTAGGTTCAGATAAACCTTCACAACCTGCTGTTGCTCTTGCGTTGTCTAAAGTACGTGAAGAACAGGGCCAAGAGCCTGAAGAAGAACCCATGCCTGAAGAGTCAGAGCAAATGGAAATGGAATTAGAGCCACCCAGTGGTGGTTTGATGTCACGGAGAGCATAAGATGGCGTTTAATTTTGGTGCATTTTTAGGTGGTATGTCAAGACAAATTGTCAAAGGCATAGAAGATGAAGAAGAACGTCAGTTTAAGTTTGATATGCTTGCTGAAGAAGAAGCTACACGTATGCGTTTGTCACGTGCCAGTGAACGTAGGGCAGAACGTAAGGCACAAAAAGAGCAAGCTGGTTTACTTAAAGCAATGGGCTTCTCTGATGCTAAAGCTGCATGGATCATGAAGGGTGGTGCTGCTGCAGTAAACAAATATGTAGATTACGCAACTGCTGCACAGACAAGGGGCATTGATCCTGATGCAATGCTAGACAGTAGCCTATTTTCATCTGACCAAGAAGACCCTCGTAATGAAGCAGCTATGGCTGCAAGCCTTGGACAACCACGTAAATATGATACCACTGAACCTTTTAGTATTGACACGGACATAATGACAAGTGTTCTTGGTGAAATTAAAAAGCCAGAAAAGCCAAAAGAATATAGTAGTCTTGAAGCAGGACATGCAGGTACATTTAGTTTGTTACAGGCGGCTAAAGCAGATGGTGATACAAGAGAGGTAACACGACTAGAAGGTGTACTAAAAGAATGGCAAAAGAAAATTGATGAAGCTGCCCCTGAAGTAAAAGACGAAGTATCTTGGTTCAATGAGGATTCACGTTCACGTGTTATACGTGACTCACTTGCTCTTGCTAGGCAGGATCAAGAGTTTAGTGTGGATATGGATGGTAATATTACAAGTAAGTTACAAGGCCGTGAGGGGCCAGCAGCTATTGCGAAATTAAATGCTGCAGCAGACATTGCAAACATTGCTAATGTTGCTGAGGGAGTAGTAGATGAACGTCTTATGTCGCAAGCAAATCAACTAAAGTCTTCTGCTTTCAATGCACTAGATAGATTTGGTCAACGAGTTGCCAGTACTGCAGGTGAAGCTAAAGATATTTCAAGCTATGGATATTTTAAAACTACTAAATCAGAATCTGGTGAAATGCAAACACAGCCATTTCTTGCTGAGATACAAAAGGCTAATCGTGGTGCCTACAAAGCAGGTGATGTTGTTCTAGTACAACAAAAAGTAAACGGGGTAATGACTACTCGTATTAAAGTTTACACAGGCATACCTGTAGCAACAGTACAATATCAAAATAGAACTTTGTATGACTACTTCCATGACGCAGGTGAGTATATAACAGATTAAAGGCACAGTATGGCTGATATAAATCCTTTCTTTTCTCGTGAAAAGACAGAACCTACACTAGGTGCAAAACGTGAAACACAACAAGTTAATCCTTTTCTTACACGAGAAGGAGACACTAGTGGTTTGCCTACATTAAATATTGAAGATATTTCTGGTGATGCTCCTGTAGCTGAAGCTAGTGAAGAGGAAGTTATAGAAACAAAACTAGAACCTGTAGGCACTACTGACTTTGATGATGCGGCACGGTTTATTCGGGATAGCGAAGGGTTTACGGGAATTGCGGATTTACAATTTGAACTGCTTAATAGTGCTAATCCTGATGCTAGAGTTAATGAAGAATATTTAGAGGAAAACATTGAAGAACTTCTGCCGCCTGAAGTTCCTGCAGAAGCACTAGCAGATGTAGCCGAGCCTACACCTGAACCACCTGTAACGGATGACCTTGAAGATACAGAACCTAGTGTTGAAGTAACGTTTGATGAACGTTTAACTACACTACTTGATGCTGAGTATGATCGTATTGAGGAAAATGAAAAGTTTCAACAGGTAATTGAGGCAGAAGCAAAATATCTCTTAGGTTTTTATGAAAATTATATTCCTAATATACAAAGACGAGTTACAGCAGGTGTTATTACCCAAGAAGAGGCAGATAAACGTATAGCTGAAGGAATGAAAAACTTCCAACAGCAACAGGGTTTAGGTATTGCAACTGTAGCATCTAATATTGAAGACGCACGTGAGCTAGTACGTAATAAATACTATGACAGGGCAAACAAACTAAAAGCTAAGACATTAGCTCGTCTTGAAAACCGTAATGTTGTAACAAGAAATCTATCCAGTACTCTACTAGAACAGGTAGAAGACGGTAACCTTACATTAAACCAATTAAATCTTATTGTTGGATTAGACGAATGGTTTGATCCAGTCACTACTGCTGTGGAAATACCTCATAACTTTGCTGATGTACAGGAAAGTATTCGTGACGGTGACTTAAAAGGTGCCGCAGTAAACAGCGGTATAGGTGTGCTAAACGTTGTTGCGTCTATTCCACTTGCTAAACTATTTACTAAAGGTATCAGCAGTGGGTGGAAAGCATTAAGTGGTGGTAGAGGTGCATATCACGATGTGCAAGAGGCATTAGCTAGAGAAACAGATCGTGCTATTGAGATACGTAAAGTTGCTGCAGACACTGCCAATAAAAACAAAGACATTCGTAATCAACTAATCAGAGAGTTTGAAGAACGTTTTAGTGTTACAATCTCTCAAGCAGATGAGGCTGGTGATCTTACGGTTGACCCACAACTAGTTCGTGAGACAGGCAAAAAGAAAATCAGTGATTATTATACAACTGCTAATAACTCTGACATGGGTTATGTAGGCAATGATGGTAAAACTGTCAAGCTTACAGACTTCGCAATCAATGATGACTCACTTGCTATACCTATCCTTGATCCAGAAAAGATGGATATGTTTGTGGCTACAGTTGCAGGGCTAAAGAATAACCCTGAGTTTGCTAAAGCATTACAGACAACGGGCGATGAACGTCTTGTAGATAAGTTGTTTGACTTAACACTAAACAAAGAACTACTGGGATCAGAGGAACTACTTAGTGAGCTAACTAAGAATGGTCTGTCATTTGAAGAATACGTTCTTGGTGTTGTTGGGTCAGGATCACAAGCTGGTAAGTTACTTAACCAGTTGTCACAGATTAAACGTTACAAACCTGCAAGTGTAAAAGAAGCACAAGAAGTACGTGCTAAAGTAGAAACACAGAAAGCATTAGGTAAACTGTGGGCAAGTACAGTATTACGTACAGAAAATATTCGTCGTGGCCTTATGGTTTCATCACTGGCTACTGCTGCTCGTAACCTTCAGTCAGCAGGTATTCGTGCTCCTATGGAATCACTAGCAGATGTAATGGACACTGCTATCATTACTTATGGTAAGGCTCGTACCTCTGGTAAAACACGTGCAGATGCAGTCGCAGACTTTGCAAGCTCTATCAATCCACTTGTACGTGACGGTACATGGTCAGGTGCATTTAACAACATGCGTTATATGTTCATGGAACAAGGACGTGCAGAAGAGTTTACTAATTACATTCTTGATCGTCCTGAACTTGCAGAACAGTTTGAACGTATGTTCAACAACATTAATGAAATCCAAGAATATACAGGCCGTGGTCAAGCACAAACACTAGTAGGCAAAGGTGCAGATAACGTTGCATCACGTGTGGAAGATTTTGTGTGGGCAGTCAATGGACCTAACCGTTGGCAAGAACACATGGTACGCCGTGCTACATTCCTTGGTGAACTAGAACGTCAAGTTAAACTGAACTGGGACATGGACCTACAGACTGCCTTGAAAGAAGGTAAGATACAGGACATGCTAAATGATGCATCTAATGTGCGTCCTGAAGGTGGTACATCGTTCTTGACTATGGTTGAGACTGCCACAAACAAAGCACTGGATGTTACGTCTGCCAAGC
>Ga0255751_10003285_pt1 | contig 14894 bp, 26 predicted proteins | sample 071ome_20_FD_179951 | JGI IMG/M metagenome (GOLD analysis project Ga0255751, IMG submission 179951) | Coastal salt marsh microbial communities from the Groves Creek Marsh, Skidaway Island, Georgia - 071412BT metaG (version 2) | ecosystem: Environmental > Aquatic > Marine > Intertidal zone >...
CAATTTGCTAGCTGTGTTCTTGTTGATGTTGATGACACCCTCGATAGCATCTTTAGTTCTGATATGGCTATCGGCAGATACGTTGCACAAAGGGCGGGTATCGGTATCAACGCAGGTAGAATCCGGGGTATCAACAGCAAGATCCGAAATGGAGAAGTTACGCACACAGGCGTTGTCCCATTTCTCAAAAAGTTTGAAGCAACTGTCAAATGCTGCACTCAAAATGGCATCCGAGGTGGATCAGCAACTGTCCACTTCCCAATCTGGCACCAAGAAATCGAAGACATCATCGTCCTCAAGAACAATAAAGGCACGGAAAACAATCGAGTTCGTGGACTAGACTACTCAATCCAAATCAGCAAACTTTTCTATGAACGTTTCATTCAAGACAGAGAAATTTCTCTCTTCAGTCCACACGACGTTCCTGGTTTGTATGATGCTTTTGGCACTGATAGATTTGACAGTCTATACGAGCATTATGAACGAGCTCAAGATGTTCCAAGAAAGACTGTTGGAGCTCAAGAACTATTTACCAATATTTTAAAAGAGCGTGCAGCATTTGGTCGTCTTTATATTATGAACATCGACCACTGCAATAGTCATTCTTCTTTCAAAGATAAAATAAGCATGAGTAATCTTTGTCAAGAGATCACTCTTCCCACAGATCCTATTCGTCATATTGACGATAAAGATGGTGAGATTGCACTTTGTATTCTTTCTGCTGTTAATGTGGGTAAAGTTCATAAACTTGATGAGATGGAAGAACTGTGCGATCTCACAGTTCGTGCTCTTGATGAATTGATTGATTACCAGGGATACCCTGTGGCAGCAGCAGAACGTGCTACAAGGGCACGTAGGTCGCTTGGGGTAGGGTTTATTGGTCTTGCCCATTATCTGGCACGTCTGGGGCACAAATACGAGGATGTTGCTGCTTTGACTGAGGTGCATAAACTAACCGAAGCATTCCAGTATTATCTCTTGAAAGAATCCAATCAACTAGCTAAAGAGAAAGGTGCATGTGAGGCATTTAATCGTACTAAGTATGCAGATGGTATTCTTCCCATCGATACATACAAGAAGGATGTCGATGAACTGGTAGCACCTGTATACTTCTATGATTGGGAAACTCTACGTACCGATATTCAAGCACATGGACTACGACATAGCACGTTGTCCGCACAGATGCCATCGGAGAGCAGTTCCGTTGTGTCAAACGCAACAAATGGAATTGAGCCACCTAGAGACTACTTGTCCGTTAAGAAAAGTAAGAAGGGGAACCTTAAACAAGTTGTTCCACAGTATCAATCCCTTAAGAATAATTACACTCTTCTCTGGGACATGCCATCAAATGAAGGATACATCAAAATCGTTGCAGTAATGCAGAAGTTTTTTGACCAAGCAATTAGTGGCAACTGGTCTTATGACCAAAGAAAGTTTCCTAATCTGGAGATTCCTATTACTGTTTGGGCACAAGATTTACTGTCTACATACAAATACGGTTGGAAGACATCCTACTATCAAAACACTTATGACTTGAAGGGAGAGGAAGAAATAGAAGAAAAGCGTAGTCAATTAGAGCAACTTATTTCAATCGCAGAAGAGGAGGACGACTGTGAATCTTGTAAAATCTGAACCAAAGAGGAAGATTGAAGGTATGACGGTATTTAATACCAACAAAGTAGATACCAAAAAGCAACCAATGTTTTTTGGTCAACCACTAGGAGTTCAGAGATATGATGGGGCAAAGTACCCCATCTTTGAAAAGTTGACCCAACAACAGTTGGGTTATTTCTGGAGACCAGAAGAAGTTTCATTGCAAAAAGATCGTGCTGATTACCAAACTCTGGAACCAGAGCAAAAACATATCTTCACTAGTAACCTTAAGTACCAAATCCTCTTGGATTCTGTACAAGGGCGTGGTCCTGGGATGGCTTTTATCCCTTACTGTTCATTACCTGAACTTGAATCTGCTATGACTGTATGGGAGTTTATGGAGATGATCCACTCCCGTTCATATACATATATTATCAAAAATGTTTATTCAAATCCAACTGAAGTATTTGATACTATTTTAGATAATGAAAACATTTTAAACAGAGCATCTTCTGTTACATCCTCATATGATGACTTCATTCATTCTGCCCAAGAATATGGCAACAGCAATCTGTGGCAGTTTGCTAACGATGGGGTTGACCTTGGGCATCATGAACGCTATGCTCTGAAACGTAAACTCTATCGAGCAATTGCAAATGTCAACATTCTGGAAGGCATCAGATTCTATGTTTCGTTCGCTTGTTCGTTTGCATTTGGCGAGAACAAAATTATGGAAGGATCCGCTAAGATCATCTCTCTCATCGCCAGAGACGAAAGCCAGCATCTTGTACTTACACAAAACATCCTTAACAAATGGCGTGATGGGGACGATCCAGAACTTCAGGAGATTGCTAGGGAAGAGGAACCCTTTGTAAGGGCAATGTTCAAGCAATGTGTGGATGAGGAAAAACTCTGGGCACAGTATCTGTTTAAAGACGGATCTATGATTGGTCTTAGTGAATCTCTTCTCCACAAGTATGTTGAATGGATTGCTAATCGTAGGATGAAAGCAATTGGTCTTAAACCAGAGTACGATATTCCTGCAAAGAATAACCCTCTTCCCTGGACTGAGCATTGGATTTCATCCAAAGGTCTGCAAGTTGCTCCTCAAGAAACTGAAGTTGAATCATATCTTGTTGGTGGGATTAAACAGGATCTCCAAACAAATACTTTTTCTGGATTTAAACTTTGATCATAAATAAATCAGTGACTGCTGATTTATGTACGACAACCCATGGTGGTACAATGAACATATATTTAATTCAGAAGACATAAATGGGTACTATGGATTCGTTTATCTAATTACCAATACTGTCAATGGGCGAAAGTACATTGGCAGGAAGTACTTCTGGTCCTTTCGTAAAAAGAAAGGACAGACTAGAAGGTCTAAGCAAGAATCTGATTGGAAATTATATTACGGATCCTGCCCAGAATTAAAAGAAGACATTAAAGTAATAGGCAAACCAAAATTTAAAAGAGAAATCTTAAGTTTGCATACTACTTTAGGTAAATGTAATTACGAAGAAACTAAACAACTATTTGTAAACAGCGTTCTTACCGAAAGCTTGACAGACGGCACCCCTGCCTACTACAATAGCAATGTCCTAGGACGCTACTATCGAAAAGACTATTTCAACTATGTTAAAGAATCTAGCGATGATGCTCCTAGCAACTGCTAGTGGAGCATGTGCGTACCCTTCTATTGATGAGATTGAATCACCTCCGCAAGAACCCATTGCTGAGGAAACTATAGCAATTCCAGTAATTCCTTATAAACCATCTTGGAAGTGTCCGGAATGTAATGCAAACGAACAATATGTTCTGGAAGTATTCCAAGAAAAAAGAAACATCAATGACAAGAATGCCCTTGCTACTTTGATGGGCAATATCAAATCCGAATCTGGTTTTGTCCCTAATATTTGTGAAGGTGGGGCAAGAGTTCCTTATGATAAATGTTATGCTGGTGGATATGGTTTAATTCAGTGGACTTCTATTGGTCGCTATCGTGGACTTGGAACATTCTGCAATAAGTATGGATGTGATCCTTCATCTCTAGAAGGGCAAGTTCGCTACATGATCAATGAACCTATCTTTATTAGATACCTTCCCGAGTTCCAAGGGCAAGGGCAGACTATTTCTCAATACATGGTTCCTGCTTATTATTGGTTGGGGTGGGGAATCAAAGGTTATCGTGAGCAGTATGCATACGATTATTCCAAGAAATTAGTATGGACTTGACAAATTTAATAGGATAGTGTAAACTATTCTTATGGGCACGTAGCATAATGGATAATGCAATCGCCTTCTAAGCGATCGAGTGCTGGTTCGACCCCAGCCGTGCCTGCCAGGGCGATTAACTCAGCGGTAGAGTGCCTCCTTTACACGGAGATGGTCACAGGTTCAAATCCTGTATCGCCCATATAAATAATGTAAACAATTGAAATATTTAAATGGATGTAAAACATGTACTTAGTTAGATGTAAATGTTGTAATACAGAATTAATGAGTTCTTCAAAACCACAATGTTGTGGATGCCCAAATCAAACTGTATTAGTAGGGGAAAAGATAACTGCAGTTGATTTAACGCAAGTGGTATTGATCAATTCTGGAGAAATTCTTAAGAAGGGATCAGTTTTCAGCAAACAGGACCTAGAATACCAGGAGGCACGGAGAAAACGACGTGTCCGTAAACTCGATTTTGAAGAAAGATGACCACTAAACAGGAAAAACGTAAAGATGCATTTTTTATCTTTTACGAAAGCGTTTTAAAACCAGACCATGAATTGCGTCAGACAGCACACGAACAGGAGTGCTATCACGAACTGCTAGAATGGCGTGGTGAGATCATTGAGTACTTGGATCGAAGGCGAAATGAAGAGTTTTTCAGTTAACTCTTGACAAAGTGAGCATCTTGTAGTATGATGCTCACATCTACCGGGGATTAGCTCAGTTTGGTAGAGCGCCGTCTTTGGGAGGCGGATGCCACAGGTTCAAATCCTGTATCCCCGATTGGAGGGGTTGACAAAACCTTTCCTTTCATAGTAAAATTTACTTGTTAACTTACAGGCAAATGTCCCGTTCTAAATTTCATTCCAAGTTCAAAAACGATCTCAAAAAATTGACTGCAGCAATTGAGGGAAACATTTCTCTCGATGAAGACTACCCTAAACTTTATCAAAAACTCATTCGTTTTTATGAAGATCAAGGTATTCAGTTGTATGATGATCCTGAAGATGATTACAATGTAATTCTTGATCAGGTTGAAGCAGATCTAATTGAATCAGGTGTGTATGCATAAGTAAACTACTGAGTCTCGGGACGACTTTAAAAGCGCCCTGGTCGGGATGGGTTTAACGACCCCTCGGGTTTCTTGTTTTTCCAAAAGAACAAGTGGTGCGGATGGGGTACTCTCCCCGCCTGGTTTCTTGCTTCCAGTCAAAAAGCAAGTGGTGGATCCAAACGACCCCTTCCGTGTGGTTGGTTCCTGTTTACAACTAAAACAAACAGGTGGCGTGCATGTGCTCAGGGGGATTGACCTCCCCCTACATGCGGGTGTGGTGTAGCGGTAACACGCCATCCTTCCAAGTTGGAATCACGGGTTCGATCCCCGTCACCCGCTCTACATTATATTTTTATCAATGCTTCCTTATAACCTCAAAGAAACATATCAAATTACTCCGAACGCAGAAGCAGCTGAATTTATTCAAGCAGAAGTTCAAAACTATTTTGGTTATGAACAAAAGTCTAAACGTGAAAAGTATGCTGATGTGTGGATTACTAAAACAGAAGGTATCAATGTAAAAACTGATAACCTTCTGTCTCAGCAAAACAAAGGTCGTCTATGTACTGCTGAAGTTAACCAATGGTTAAGAGATCCAAATAACAATCTCAAATTTTTGTTCATTGAGTACACTAATAAAGATGGTCTTCTTACTTTAGTATCAACTAAAGAAGTTTATATTGAAGAAGTTTCATACGAAATTTCAAATCAAGGTCGTGGGTTACTACAACCAAGAAGAACTTCTGAAGGTAAAGTAATTTTTAGAGATCGTATTAGTAGAGACGAATGGATTTCTGAATTTAAAATTAAATATTCTGAATTTGTTGACAAACAAATAGCACGATTTGTAAAATACAAAACAGATTGGTGCTAATTTTTCTGGGGAATTAGCTCATTTGGTAGAGCGCCTGCTTTGCACGCAGGAGGTAAGGGGTTCGACTCCCCTATTCTCCATTCGACCACAACATATAAAACGGTCGAATTTTTAAATTAATTACCAAAAACAGAGGACGGTAAATGACTATTGAATTTAAAAAACTGGTTAACGTTTTTGATCAATATGAAAAAAGTGTGGATGAAAAAACCAAAGAGTATTTGAGTGGTTTTGGGGCAGTCGATCGTGCTCCTCAAGATCTTCCTCTTATGGAAAATGTTATTGCTCAGTATGATCGTGGAGAAATTCCAGACGGCGGCACGATTATTTGTTCCGCCAGGGTTGGTGATCTTTGGAGTGATCCTACCTATAATCGTATCTTGGAACTTCGTTATGGCAACCAAAAGAAGCATATCGAAAGTCGTGGTGGATATTCAAACGATGCTGCAGATACTTTGTCTGCATACCTTCGTTCTACATTAAAAGCGGTTCTGACAAAAGGAAACAATCGAGCATCCATGCGAGGTGCTTGTGGTCGTGATCCTAATTCTAGGGTTACTGTTTCTTTGAAACTTCATCCCAAAAACATCTCTTATAACGAGATGATCCGTATTGAGTCTTTGGATCACAATACTGACTGCAACAATCGCACCAATCAAAGTGGTGATGATAAATTCAAGTCTGCATATTATGCAGATGAAGAGTGGGCAGTAAATCTGTACAAGTATCTCAAACCATTTTCTATTGGTATCGCTGGAACTCTTGCAGACGCTAAGTTTGTGTGTCCTTCGCATTCTTATCTCAGCACGTCAATTCGTGTTTCTGGGAAAGAATACACAACCAAGTATCTTACTGCATTTACGAAATGGGATTGTGCTAAGGAAGTTCAGGGAAATGCTACTGTTGCAGGTTCTCTGTTCTTGAAAACTTTCCATGAGTATATTGATGATGTAGACAAGAGGAATGATATTGATTCATTCTCTCAAATGATGAAGTGGTTCTTTACAGAATATGGTCCTGCTTATCAAATTCTGGATCCTGATGCAAGGAACCTCCAGCAATCTGATATTGTTCAGGGTAATGGAGTTTATAAAGGGAATGAACCTGCGGTTGCACGTTTTGTTTTTCTGTATAATGACTTTTGTCGAATTAAAAAATTGAAGATAAAAGGCACACAGAAAACTGCCATTCCATTTGAAGGTTCTGAAAGCACTGCTTGGAATACATTTCTTTCAGATTCTAATCCTCTGATGAAACCAGCATTAGGAGGACTTGCTACTACTAAGTTCTTCTAAATAATTGGGACTTCGGTCCCTACTCATTCCTCCTTAGCTCAGCGGTAGAGCGATTGACTGTTAATCAATTGGTCCCTGGTTCGATCCCAGGAGGGGGAGTTTACTAAAATAAAATATGGAATTTGCTGATTGGTTTGAAGGAGAATATGATAACTGGAGACAGGCATCTTCATACCCAACGGAGTTTGCTCATGTTTTATTGAACCATACGAGACTGTCTGAAACTCAGTTTAGGGTTACTCAAAGATATAGTCATGAGTCAACTCCTTATAGAGATAAACTGATAAACATAATAGAACACGATGGGTACTATATTGTTGAAAATGATATATGTAATTTAATTTTTGATAAAAAAGTATATGCATACAGAGGAGTTACCATACCTGGATGTATTCATAATGGAGACATACTTATAAGTAGAGTGGAGTTAACTAAAACTCAGTACAAGGTTATTGATATTGGACTAGATCCTAAAACTAATCAACAAAAGTGGGGATCTAAATATGGTCCTTTCATATTTGATAAATGTATAAATACTAATACGGAAAAAAATAATCCTAATAAGAATGGTATATAAACTACCTACTAACGCAATTGCTAGTGGTGCAATTGATACTGATCAACTTAAAGATAATTCTGTTACTTCGCAGAAAACAGCAGAGTCTTTCGATAAATATCCTGTATTTAATCCAAGTCTTGCCTCTGCATATACTAGTGACACCACTTTAACTAATGCTGCTCTTAATAATTATATAAATTGTGGTATCCCTGTAAATGGAAGTGGTTATACAATAACTCTACCTTCTCTGTCTGGACTTGCCGATGGATCTTGGATTCGATTTCATACCAGAAATGATTTCCAAGCACAGCAACAGGTCCGGATACTTCCAAATAATACTAATGATAGAATAAATAATAGAGTATCTGGAGCATATTTCATAAAAGGTCCAAATGCATCTGTTACTTTTGTAGTACAATCTGGCACTGATATTGCAACTACTTGTTGGCGAGTTGAAAACCCATCAGTCCCGGCAGTAAATTCTATAGTTGGTGGATCAGTCAGTAATAATTATGTTTACGATACCATAAGATTAAGTGGTGCAGGAACTTCTGGTCAACTAAACTATCGAGAGTTGGTTGTAGTTGAATCAGACGCAACCCAATATACTTTAATTGACAATCCAGTAGACGGATCTTTGGTGACTTTTATTTTCCTTACCCAAAACCAATATAATATACGTGTAGGATCTAATACTGAAACTCCACTGGCTCCACAGTTACTTATGGGAACTGGTGCTGATTTAGTTGTTGATACTGGACCAACATCTTTAACACTAATATATATAAATTCAGGGACCGGTTGGAGAATAGTTTAAATGCCATTTTTATCAGAGTTTAATTCAGGTGGCGGCGCTCCTGGATATAGATTGCGTCTAATTACGGGTAAATTTATTGATGATAATCCAGAACCGGTTGCTATTCGGGATTTTACAGTTCAGAATGGAAACTTTATGATCACTACAACAGATGGTAAAGTTTACATTGGTAGAAGTGTGAATAGGTTAGAGAGGGTATTCGCTGGAACTAGTAATTTTGGAGATTTTTTACTAGAAGGTCAAAAAAATAACGATGTTTCTATAGGGGGAGACCCATATGGAACTCAATTTACCAGTGCTGTTGGTATAGGTTCTGGTAGTACTACTAGCGTTTCTCAATTTCCATATATTAGGGAGTATGTTGATAATGATAACTATTATGGACAATTAGTTAGTTTATCGATGGATTCTGTTCCTAGCGCTAATGGTCTAAATGTTGGTGCAATAAGTAAATTTATTGTATCTCCTGATGATAGACTCTTTTATCTTAATGTTGGACCAACAACATCCACCACCAGAACCATACGAATTTATGAATGGGATACCACAAATTACACTTTCCAAAATTTAAGATTTACTAATAACAGTCCCTTCAATATTAGTTTATCAGGTAGTCAAACTGCTAACAGTGGAAGTACTAGTAATGCTACACTAATTCGTATGAATCTAGATGATTTTGTTACGACTATAGAACAAGCAGGTAATAGTCTTGTAATGTATTTTACTGCTCAAGATAATGCAGCGTCGAAGACAATGTATCAACTAGAGATCAGTGGCCCTGGCAACAGTGAAGCTGAAGTAACTGTTGCGACCACCCAGGCAGAAGCGTCTCTTTCTTTATTTTCTGGTACTCTTGACCTTGCAATTAATACGAACCCTACTGCCAGAAAGGCACTTCTTACTGATAGAAGAGTGCATAATAGCGATTATTTGTATTTTGATGGAACTAATTGGAATGATCAATCAACAAATATAGCTACCCAACCATTTAACCTATTTAGAGGAGCTGCCTATAGCAGTGCTTCTGACAGATTCTACACCATAAGTAGTCGAAATGCTGCATTTGGTCCTGGTGCTATCTTTTGGACTACAACTCCAGATGATGCAAATAGTTGGCAACCTGATACCAGTACTGATATTAAAATGTGTTACTATCTTAGAAATGATTCAGGAAAAGCTTATGCTTCTACTGGGGCAACGTCATTTGTCCGAAGTGCTGGTAATGAAATTGTGAGCGCACCGACAGAATGTTTAATTCAACAATTAACATAGATTACTTGACAACCCTGACGACTCCTGCTACGATGCGGGGGTCGTTTTTTTATGACCAATGACTATCGAAGGACGCCCTGAAATCCAACACGACTGGAAATCATCGTATCGTAAGCAGCGACGGGATCGCCTTGACGATGCTCTTTCTGAGTTTCTGAACGATGATAGCGAAACAGATCCCAAAGAGTGCTACGAGGAGATCCTGGCATCTATTCAAGACTGGATTGACTACCACAAGAAGCACATGGATCGTTGGGTGGAACTCAAGACGCTGATGCAGGGGCATCGTCAAGTTGATTTTGATGATCCTGTACTTGCCAGCAAGTGGCAGTATGATAAAATAGTCCTGTCTGAGGATCGCATCACTGGAACTCCTGTCGTCAAAATCGGTGAGGATCCCGTGATATTTGGTGCTTGACAAAACTTAACATTCCCTATATACTTCTGTAGTATTTCGTTACAAAGCACATGACTGTCACCAAAAATGAATTTGGGCAAATGAATATGTTTGCCAAAGAACCAGCAATGTACATGACCAAAGAAGCACTTGAGCGTTATGGCATTGAACCATATGCTGAACGTGCCGAGAAAGCAAACGGTCGCTGGGCAATGCTTGGTATCATTGCTGGTGCTGTGTCCTACGCACTTACTGGAAACCTTTTCTTTGGAGTAGCTTGACAATGGTCGCACTCCTCTTTACAATTACCTCTGTTGCCTTCTTCGTCTTGTTGGCACACTCTGTAAATCAACTTTCTAAAACTTACTAATGGCATTCAACGTTACTATTCAAACTCCTGATGGCACCGAAACTAGCTTTGAGTGTGCTGAAGATCAGTACATTCTTGATGCTGCTGAAGAAGCAGGTGTTGACATCAACTACTCATGCCGTGCAGGTGCTTGCTCGTCTTGTGCAGGAAAACTCATCTCTGGCACCGTAGATAATGAAGAGCAGTCTTTCCTTGATGATGATCAAATTGCAGACGGGTTTATCTTGACTTGCGTTGCATATCCTACTAGTGATTGTGTAGTCTTGTCGGAGCAAGAGGAGAATCTTTGAATAAGTTCTTTCTATTTTCTAAAGAAACCTGCGGTCCTTGTGGGTTAGTAAATCGCTATATGAATTCTCTCAAAGATGAACGTCTCGATATTATTGAGAAAGTTGATCTTGATGACTTCAGCGACACTCCTATTCCCCAAGAGAATATTGATCTTGCAAAGAAATATGGAGTGACTGCTACTCCTGTTCTTGTTATTACTGACGAGAATGGAGAGAAATTGGAACAGTTCATTGGTGGTCTTCCTATCACTCAAAACATTCGTAAAATGCTTGATCAATATTATAATGCTTAAATACATTCTCGCTCGTCTTCGTTGGGGTTCTCTATCCCCAGAACAAAAAGAAAAACTGAAAACTCTTTCTATCAAAGAAGTTTTCAATTCCCCTTATCTCATTCGCAAGTATTACGGTTAACTATTATGAAAAAGTTTTTTACCCCTGAGGCAGAGATCCTCAATGCACGTCTGGCTATGCTGGGATTCGTCGCAGCAGTTGGTGCGTATACCCTGACAGGACAGGTCATTCCTGGCATCTGGTGAGTATAAATACTGGGTCTTGCTAATCTATGATGGCACTCCTAGCAACAGCAATCATTCTCATTGGCACCTTCGCAGGTGCTGCTTTCCTGACAAAATCAGGTGACGAATGATACCAAATTGTATCATTATGATACAAAACTGATATATAATATGTACTCCGATGGAAGATCTATGAACTTCACCACGACTACACTTCTTTTAGGAACAGTAACTTCTCTTTTTAGTTGGGCAATCCTTGCCCCAGTCATACCCTAATCCGCCACCTTATAAATAAAACCGAATATCGTCGGCGCAAGCCAAAGGGACCTCTGCCAAATAACAGAATGGTCCCTTTTTTATTGTTTACTTAGAGGTTTATGATCGATCAACTTTTTCACATCTATACTAAGAAAACTAACAAATTAGTCAAGCATAGTTTGACTGTAGAAGAGATGGAAAACATGATTGCTGCCAGGGAGGTTGACTGGGATAGATGGGAAATTCAACCATGTTATACTGAATCGGATTATCAAGATGCCAGTTATTGATAAATAATTCTATCGAATTTATTGATTAATATGTCAGCTGATAACGAAAACAATATACTCTGGAGAGTTACCAGAAAAACTGATGGCAGAACAGAATTTTTAATTTCTGCTACTAAATGGAGTTTAGATCCTAAATTTTCAAAACTTTTTGGTACTCAACGGGAAGCAAAATCCTTTATAAAAAACCATAATATTAAAGGATCTGTCAGGAGATACGAACTTTGACTTGACAGTTAAAGTGCTCTTCTTATAATTAGTTCTAACGCTTTAATTTTATGCCGTTTTATCTTTTTGAATTTTATGCTCTCATAGTAATTGTAATGCTTATGATTGCATATGCAGGATTTGAAGGAACGATGCGAGTTTTTGTTTACATTGAACTTCAAATAAAATATGCTTACATTAAATTTATTATGTGGAGGATGGGTAGAAAATTAAAGCGTCAATTAGATATAGACACTGAAAAATTCTTGAAGGAGTACGATGTCAAGCGGAAGAGTAACAAAGATTGATCTCCTTACTAGGATGTATAAATTAAAAACAGATTTATACAATGGTATGCATGAAGATAAATCTGGAGATTGGCATGACGGTGCCCATCAAGCTTACAACAAAATTTTGGAAATTTTAGATGAGTACACTCAATGACGATGCCGAAAAGGAATTAAGAGAACGCATTGCTAAAGCAAAGAATGATCTCTTAATGGAAGAACCATGTCCTATCTACGAAGCGACAGATGAGGACTGGGATGACTTTTGGTATGGATACTAAAGATACTAGGGTCCCCTTGACACTGACTCTCGTTGTGCTAGTATTGCTTGTGTTGGCAACCATTGTTGCTGGCTACTTTCATGGGCACATGAATTTACCTGCTGTCCTAAAAAACTTGCATCCGACCCCTTGACAAACCGCTGGTCAGATGCTAGTATAAATACATCAACAACGTTACGGAATGTAACTTTTCCTAACAAGTTGTAACAATCCCTGCCGTTTGACCGAGACTAGGCAGGGTTACCAATCCGTCTCTCATATCCTCACCTGAGGGTGGTGAGGAGATAGTACCTCCACCATTTCCCTGATGGACTTACTAATTTTCTACAACAATGACTGCTACACTTTCACGTCAACAACAATCGAATAACACTTGGGACCAGTTTTGCAACTGGGTTACATCAACTGACAACCGTCTCTATGTTGGGTGGTTTGGAGTTCTGATGATCCCCTGCCTCCTGGCAGCAACTACATGCTTTATTATTGCTTTTATCGGTGCTCCCCCTGTGGACATTGATGGCATTCGTGAACCAGTTTCTGGATCACTTATGTATGGCAACAACATTATCTCGGGTGCTGTAGTTCCCAGCTCCAATGCTATTGGTCTCCACTTCTATCCCATCTGGGAAGCAGCATCTCTCGACGAGTGGCTGTATAACGGTGGTCCTTTCCAACTGGTAGTCTTCCACTTCCTCATTGGCATCTATGCATACATGGGTCGTGAGTGGGAATTGTCCTATCGTCTGGGTATGCGCCCTTGGATCTGTGTTGCTTATTCCGCTCCCGTCGCTGCAGCAAGTGCAGTCTTCCTCGTCTATCCTTTCGGTCAGGGTTCGTTCTCTGATGCTATGCCTCTTGGCATTTCTGGCACCTTTAACTACATGCTTGTTTTCCAAGCAGAGCACAACATCCTCATGCATCCGTTCCACATGCTCGGTGTTGCTGGGGTATTCGGTGGATCACTTTTCTCTGCTATGCATGGAAGTTTGGTTACTTCCAGTCTTGTACGTGAAACCACTGAAACTGAGTCTCAGAACTATGGTTATAAGTTTGGTCAAGAGGAAGAGACCTACAACATCGTCGCTGCCCACGGTTACTTCGGTCGTTTGATCTTCCAGTATGCTTCTTTCAACAATTCTCGCTCGCTACACTTCTTCCTCGCAGCATGGCCTGTCGTGGGAATTTGGTTCGCGGCACTGGGTGTCTCCACGATGGCATTTAACCTCAACGGGTTTAACTTTAACCAGTCACTCCTTGACAACGAAGGGCGTGTCATCAACACTTGGGCAGACATTCTCAACCGTGCTAACCTCGGTTTTGAGGTAATGCACGAACGTAACGCTCACAACTTCCCTCTGGATCTTGCAAGTGTCGAAGCAACTCCCGTCGCACTCAAGGCACCTGCCGTTGGTTGATACGGATAACTACAAGTTGGCGGAGATTATCCAAGATACTTTCCCCAACTTGTACCGTCCACCTAAAGATTGGATACCACCATCAAAACTGAATAAAACAAATGAGAGGGTCAAATGACCCTCTTTTTTAATGCTTAAGCAATGGTTAAAGATCTAAATAATTTTTAGACCCTTTTTAGGTAACAACATGAACATTCGTATCTGTCCAAAATGTGAAGCAAAGTGGGTAGACGATCAGCATTTCTGGGCAACTGGAAAACCTGGAAATGAACATGACCTTGCTGGTCTTGTCTGCAATAAGTTTGGAGATGACAGATGTATTAATCCTTGTAAAGGATCTGAACTTGGAGATACCTGGGCAAAAAGACTTACAGAATTAGATAATGATCATCCAAAAGATTAGTAATTCCTGACATTTCTTTGTAACAATCTCTACTTTAAAAATAGATAGAGTAGTTGCAAATACCTAATGAGATTTTTATTCTCTCTTCTCGCTACAATGTTTTTTGCCTTTCCTGCATGGGCAGTTGATGTTCAAATGGGTGCCAATGGCAATTTAGTGTTTGAACCTGCAGAGGTATCGATTGCTGCTGGTGAATCGGTACATTTCATTAATAACATGCTTCCACCTCATAATGTGATTGTTGAGAATCATCCCGAATTGTCCCATGAAGGTCTTGCTATGTTACCAGGCGAAGACTTTGAGGTTGCGTTTCCCGAAGTAGGGGACTATACTTATTGGTGTGCCCCCCACAAAGGTGCGGGCATGATCGGTACAGTACACGTTTCATGAATCACCATTTTACTCACATGATTATCTGTTGCATCGTTGGCGTAGGGGCAGGTGCCCTGGGCGTCTGGGTTTACAATAAAATTAAAGAAAATAGGGAACAC
>Ga0255751_10003287_pt1 | contig 14885 bp, 9 predicted proteins | sample 071ome_20_FD_179951 | JGI IMG/M metagenome (GOLD analysis project Ga0255751, IMG submission 179951) | Coastal salt marsh microbial communities from the Groves Creek Marsh, Skidaway Island, Georgia - 071412BT metaG (version 2) | ecosystem: Environmental > Aquatic > Marine > Intertidal zone > Salt...
CCTTCTCCTTCTGCCTCGCCTATTATTTCTGAGCCAGTCAAAGTATAAACTGCATCTTCGTCTACAGTTTCTACTTTACTTACATTAGCAGCGTTGACTCTTACATGGTCACCTTCGTTGTATTTTTCAGGACTATTGAATGCTACACCGACATCCATGTAATTTTCACCATCAGATTCGACAGCCCTGTTGCCAATGTTTTCTTCTTGAGTAATTGGACCTGTGCCGAGTCTGTAAGTGTAAGGACCGTTGCCTCTTCTTTCTAAAACTCTGAGCACTACATCTCTACCCGGCTTGAGCATAACCCACTTAGGATGTCTTAACTCTCCTGCCATGTAAACTGACTTAGCATCTCTAAGTAGTATCTGTTCGTGGTCTTTTTGTAGGTCGGCTATTACTGATTTCAAACCTTCATCATCTGTAAGACGAGTATCGCTTGCACTTGGGACATGGACATTCTCTACGCCTTCCATGCCTCCTCTGAGTATCTTGATTCTGTCACTAATAGGTACATCATGTACTTCTTTTTCTGCAAACTTCAACACATCAAATATGTAATAGCCTTCTTCTGTCTTGATAACATCTGCTTTGAAATCTTCATCAGTTACTTGTTTGAAGTTACCCTTGTCTTCCTCAGACAAGTCAAATGTTTCAGAACTGACCTCATCATCCTCTTTCTCTACAAATCCTCTTTCGCCTTCCGGCATAGCAGAAACTATCCAGTCGCCTGTGAATCCACGAAGATGCTCTAAATCATCGAGGTCAAATATACGATGCATTGGTTGAAGAGTAGGTACTTTCTTTCCAAGTTCCTTTCTAATAATGTCAGGATTAGTTAAGTCTGCAAGATTAACCTCAGACTTGGTAGTAGAATGATGGTCTTGGTGCCTTGTCTCACCTATGCTGTTAGGTTTAAACTGAGGAGGCATTCTTTCAAGAGTATCTAAAGCCTCTCTCGCCTCCTGATGTTCCGGTCCTCTAAGCATCCTCAACCACTCATCGGGTGCAACTGCATTCCAAAAAGTTTCCAGTGGTTGAACTAACCTTTGGCTATGACCTTGAGGTACTGGTTTGATTGCGACTTCTCCTGTCTTATGGTTTATTTTATAGTCAAAGTTAGGGTTAAACTCATCACCAAACTCGTGAGCAAAACCAGCGGAGTTGTAGAGACTGTGTACAGAGTGACCATCAGGGCTAACTGGTCCTACAGGAACATCTGTAATACCAGTGCGAGTCAAGCCAGCAGGAGATTCAACTTCGGGAAACGCTGTGACAATACTGTTTAACCTTTGTAGAGTTTGATAATACTTGTCTATCTTATCATCTATTTTTTTATTCTTTACATTTCCAAATTTAGGAATTTTGACATTACCTTGGAAGTCATACAAATCTTTGTCAGTCGCTCTATGGTCTGTACTCAAAGCAGTATGAAGATGAATACCCACTTGCTGGTTCTTGTCATTGTCTTGTATAGTTCTGTAAAGTCCCAAAACCTTTTGCCTTAAGTCTTCATCTACACGCTTGTTACTGTCTTTTAGTAAAGAACCTATATCAACATCAGGGTACATTTGTTCAAACAACTGCCTGACTGTCATTATAGGAGTATTGATTTCTCCGAACTGATTTAAACGATTCATCAATTGGGTTTCATAATAATCATTCATAGTTTCAAGAAGGCGTGGATTTTTAGAATCTAATCCTAACTTATCCATTATATTATTTTGACCTTCGATAGTAAACACATTACTTATGTCAATTCCCAAATCAGGATTTATACGATGCATAACTGACTTTATTTGTTGAGGCAATCCTGCTGCTTCTGTATACTCTGCTGTACCCTTAGTATAAACACCATGATGTTTGTGAGGAACAGTATTGAGATAATCATTTGCTAACTTAGCCCACATACGGATGTTGGCTGCTACTGTTTCGTGAGGAAGTTTAGGGTCAAAAATATGCGCTAACATTTCAGGGTCTATCTTATCTTTTAACTTAGCACCCATTTCTGCGATAGCATCTGTATCCGCCCTCAATCTTCTTTCCCTATCAATCATCTGAGTTTTGTAATTTCCAAAAGAAAATTTACTATCAGACCCCTCTTCTAAAAGCGGTTCAAGACGACTGATTTCATCAGTCATTTCATGTATGCGAGTATTCAATTCACTTTTTCTTTTAGGTGAAGTTTCTTCTGAATCTCTTTCTTGAATCAACATTTGCTGTCTTTCTACTAAATCAAAATAACGCTCTTGCTCTTCTGTAACTGGTTGTCTTTGACTTACCTGACTTAGAAGATTACCAAAACCAGCGTATTCAGGGTTAATATTCAAAGACTGTACTACTCCTTCTTTTGTTTCTTTGTAAGGAGTAGGATAAGCCGTCATAAAATTCTCTTCAAGTCTTGCTAACGCTCTTTGGTATTCTTCTTCGACTTCTTTCTTTTGCTCATCTGTAGTTGCGTTATCTGAAATTAAATTATAGCGAAGCCTCAAAGCATCCTTGGCTTCCTCTAAGTTGTCAAAACCTCTCGTTTCTGTAGCAGGTAATTTTCTCGTTCTCAAAGCATCTAAATCTCCACTCGCAAGTGTGGACTTGGCTCTTTTATCTTTATGACTCAGTACCATAGGATAAGGATTCATAGGAGCATTGCCCATACCTAATAGAGTACCTGTATGATGATAATCATGAGAGCCTTTTATCCGCTCAACCTCTTCATAATAGGCACCGCCTTTAGCAGGAAACCTACTACCTACATACAAATAACCGGGTACTTTTCCTGATAATTTATTTTGAAACTCCTGTGAATTTAGACCCGCCTCTCTTGCATTATGGTAATCATTGCTCAACTTGTTAGCAGTAGCGTGGTCAAGTGCATAAGAGTGTCTTTCTGTATAAGGATTAGTAGACCCTCCTTCACTACTACTCTTCGCAGTGTTATGCGGATTCAAAGTAGCAGTGGCTTCACCTGTACCTTCTTGTGACATTTCTACAGCAGCCCCTCCTCCAACTTGAGGGACTAATCTAAATTGACCTCTATCCATCATACCGAATAAACCAATTTCTGCTTGACCGAATGGGCCGAGTAAATTGAGTAAACTGTGGTCACGCATATTTACATCGTCACTATCTATATGATGACGAGGAACTATGCTGTTAGCAACTCTTGAAAACAAAAGACTGTGTTGTTTTTCTCCACCAAATTTAGTTTTGGAAACATGAGGTTCGTAATCAAAGTCGACTTCTTCCTCTTCTTCTTCACCAAACTCACGACCCATCTCAAGCATTTCTTTTTCTCTTTCTGTTAATTCTCTCTCTTGCTTTTTCTCTTTAGGTTTATACTCAAGAGTATGATGATGCAACAAGTTAAACAAGTCATTAGGTTGTTTATGTAACCCACCCTTTCCTAAAAACGGCCTTTGCCAATAAGTCGAAAGGCTTTCATTGTCTTCAAGATTATAACCATGTTCAGGCCGATTGTATTTTTCAGAATCTAAAAATGTAGCATAGTGGTGGGCTGCGTGAGTTTTACCTAACCTATCAGAGTTGGTTTCTTGTACAGAGTAGCGACTCCTTTCGTTGACTATTTTGTTTACTTGTTCTTGGTTGAAAGGTGCTTGGTCTTTTCTCCAAAGGTCGCCCCAAAGAGGGTGCTGTCCATCTTCATAGAGTTGATAATTCTCCTTGTCTACTCCTAACAGGAGTCTGAACATTTCATTATGCAAGTAATTGCTTCTGTTAGCAGTTTCTCTTTTCTGCCACCCTACATTATCAACATTAAAACTACCATCGCTATTTTTTTCTAAATAAGGCACAGATGCGTTATTGATATAATCGGGCATTTCACCAGTATAGTCGTAATACATATCTCTGTAATAATCGAGTAATCTTTTGTAAGCATCGCCTTCTACACCCGGCTCTGTATACCTCTCTAAAGAACCTATAGTATGGGCAGGGTCAATGTATTTACTTTTGTCAGTCAAACGCTTTGGTTTATAGGTAATTGACTCACCAACAGCAGAAGGGTCCCTTATCCAGTGATTGTAAAGCCCCGCAAATCTTTGGTGGAAGTTCCTTATTATTCTTGGTATAAAGTCAATGTTGTTAGGGTGCCTGTTGAATCTCAATTGCTGCGTCGGATGAGCAGTACCGTATTTGTAAATGTGGTCATAAGCCTTGTTTCTTTCTTCAGGAGTTAGCCATTCCAATCCTAATAAATAGTCCATCAAACCAAGATTACTTTTCCATTCTCTTTTCTTTTGAGAGATATGCATTTTACGAAGTTCATGCTCTATTTGGCTATCATCCAAGCCGTGTTCCTTTAATCTATTTTCAATGTCTAAGTTATTAGTTTTCCAAACATCGAAATCATGTTCGTACAAAGCATGGTTAGTTCCGTGGTTAGTATCTAAGTTTCCATAATAGTTAGGATTGAGTAAAAACTCATGGTCAGCACCCACAGCGTTGCCTTCCCACTCAACTTCTTTTTTAGCATCCTTTTGACTTTGGGAAAAGCCTTCATCATCGTAATAGAAATCTCCTACGATGTCATGCATATTCCCATGAAGCGGATTCATGTAAGAACCAAGATAATTGTGATTAGCGTAAGGGTCTTCTGAGTGACCTTGATGCATTCTGAACTGACGACCACTCAAGCCTTGACCGGGAACAGGAGGGATGACTCTCATCTCGTCATAACTTGGATTATCAGACAGGCCCATACCAGCAGGACTGCTCATTACTTCTCCTGCTTGTAATTGACTAACACCTGACTCTACCATTCGACCTTCTTCGCTATCAAGGTTATAGGAAGCACTTGGTCCACTTATCTCTTCCTCTTTACGGATGACAGATGAGAACATTTTGATAAGGCCATTATCATTTGAATCTAAGACATAGCCGTGTCTGATTGCGTTTACAGCAGCGAAATAAAAGTCAGCACCAGCGTCTGCTTTACCTATACCGTCTAATAGCGAACTTAAGAAAATTCCACGAGTCCTATCTAAAGAGTCTAATGGAGTTTCTCTCATTAACATCACCAGCCGCTTAATTTAGACGGCTGGATAATCGGTCTACAGACTTTTTCAAATCGGTCATGGTTGGACCATCCCCGCCTGTGAAGTTTTCAAGAGCACCAGTTGTGCTGAATGCTGTTGGGTAGTATGGAGATTCTCTTGTCAAAACATCACTGTTCTCAGATATTGCACCTTTGTTGGCTACATCTTCTACTTGAGGAACTGCGTTGTTAGTGTTGTAGAAAGCGTTTGGAACTCCAGCAGGTTGAATTTCAAATCGAGCATTACCTTCTGTTGAGCCTTCTTTTTGATTACCATAGTCAGGTTGACTTCCTTCTTTCTTTGCTATTCTGTCTTCTAACTCCTTAGCAGCCTTTAGAAGTTCATATGCTTGGTCGTTTGCTTTCTCAAATCGTGGCCTCATTTTATCACTCTATCCCTGTATTATTTCCTACAGCCCCTGCTTCTTTAGCCTGCTCTGCTAAAGCATGAATGTCTGACCAATCCATGCTGTGGAACTCAGCATTAGTTTGCGGTACGCTTATTTCAGAGCCGTCTTGACCCTTTAGAATAGTATCGTCTATATCCCCTCTAAATCCATCAATAATTACATCTTGAGGTCTTTGTGTGGTAGCAGATACAAAGCCTGCTTTCCTCAACATAGCAGAAGGATTCTGTACCATTTTCTTCAACTCTCTGTTTTCTGCTTGTAAATCTCTTAGTCCAGCATCCATTGTTTCCATCTTAGAAATCAAAGCACTCATTAGGCGTTCAGCGACATTTCCCTCTTCTTCGCTCATTTAATCACCTCAAAGTGTTCTGTTAGATAATCTTCGGTTGATGCCACCAAAGCGATTTGTTCTGACAGTTCCCGGTAATACATTATCTGTAGACTGGTGAACTGCTTGAACTTCGTTCATCTTACGGATTGGGACACCGCCTGCGAAAATGTCGTTCACTCCAACACCGTTATCTCTCTTGATTACTGCGTTGTCAATGTCAGTGCTTAGGTAGTCTGCAAACTTCATAATTTCAGTAATATGATTACGAGCAGATACGCCGTCATTGTCTTCTAATGCTTTGTAAAAAGCATCTACATGAGTTCTCATTTTCCTCGCCATTGGGTCGAGTTTCTTCAAGTCCATGCTCATCTCCAATACCTCACTCGTCTTTAACCTTACTAAGCCCCTCTTGGGTTTCTTGCATCTATTATACTCTGACTGGCTTGCTGAACTCCACCCATAGGTGCGCCTCTTTGCTGTACACTTGAAAACGGTGCACCTGCTCCCATACTGGCTCTATTTTGAGGGCTTGCAGGTCCTCTGTTTCTCAGACCCATGCCCTCTCCACCGGGGTTAGCCATACCGGGAACTTGGGCTTGGCGACCCATTTGGGCTGCGAGTTGAGGAGGAATATTACGAGAAGGTAATGCGCCCGGAGTACCCATACCTCCACCCATCTGCATACCACCCATAGGCATACCTTGAGGTGGGGCAGGTGGTTGTTGAGCAGGGTCAGGTTGTTTGTAGATGAAACGAATATCACGGTTAGCATCTTCGACTAATGTAGGTTGGTATCCCATCATCATCATACGCTGTGCTATATTGACTTCCATTTCGTCTCTCCTTAACCTTGTGACTTCATCTTCTTCCTCATTCGGATAAAGTGTCAAATTCCAATCTGTCACATCTAACTGCTCCATCATCCTTGGGAACAAATGTTCACTGTACACCTTATGTCCAAATTCAACAGCACGGTTAGTCACAAGAATCTGCATACCTTCATTATTGAGTCCACCGGACTTACCAGTGTCCATCATGAATACATTTGATACTCCGTAGAAAGCGGCGATTCTCTGCCTCATTTCGTCACGAGCAGGAATATACTGCATCTCTTCAAGACTGTCCATCAACTTAACCCAGTTGACTCCACCTTTACCTGTGCCTTCTGTAGCAATTTTAGGAATGTAGTGCGGGTCACGCTCTAACTTCTCATCAGTAGATTTCCAAAATGCCTTCATAGATTCAAGATTATCAGTATTAATGCTCAAGATACCTCTTGGTATTCTTCGCTTAGAATAAGCAGTATACATGTAATTGTCCATAGCAGTCAAGGTCATAGCCTGTCGCCAAAGTGTTGACACTGGGCTTCTACCGTAAAGTTTGGATGGCTGGTATTTACTAACATGAATGACTTCGCCTTTCAGATAGTATTGTGTTTTACCTGAACCTGCTGTGTTTACATGATGTACATCTTCCATATCAGCACCACAAGTTTGGCACTGTTTGTCTTCCTCTGAAAAAGACTTGACTTCTGAACGGTGAATAGGACAAACTCGGAAACGACCTCCTCTTACACCACGCTTGTCAGCAATGATACGCATGAAGATAGGGTCACCCCTTACTATTTCTTTCACACGATAGAATGCCATTTCGTTTGTTTCAGGGTCCATGTAATATTCTTTGATAAGAACTAAGAAAGCATCATCAGTGATGTTCAAGTCATACTCTATTTCTCTTAAGACATCCATGAATGTCTGCTCCATAGAGTTCCTTTGCTCAAGTAGCCATCTTGGATAAACGACCTGATTAGGGTCAGGCTCGATTAAGTCCATACCACCACACTCTTTGCATTCATTGACATCGTGTTTGAACTCAGCATCGCAGGCTGTACATTTCTTGTTGAATTTCTTCTCCCAGTAATATCCTCTTCTGAATATCTCTTGTTGCAAAGTAGTCAAAACTGTTCTGAGAATTAAGTTTTCATTAGCAACTGCGTAAAGAGCAGGTATAGTAATACCTTGTACTAAAACAGGCTCTTGTATGCCTGTTGTCCATAGAGGCATCTGTGGCTCAGGTGTGCTTCTTCTTCTGAACGGGTTGGTTATAGATTCCAACAATCTGCCTACTCTTCCTTTCTCTGCCATCACAATCCCTCCGCCCAACTAATCACAGTATCTTTGTCCACTCCCCACTGACGCAGAGACTCCTCCCCTTTGGTTGTTCCGTCTCTGTTAGAGAACTGAACAAACCGTTTCAATTGGGTTTTCCTAACTGGGTCAGATTCTTTGATGTAAGCAATCACTGCTTTAGCCTGTAAGTCTTTCATTCTTAAATGTGGAGTAATGTTATCAAGTAATTTAGTCAAATCGTCTTTGGAATAAAAACTTACACGATGTTGACTTCTTTGGTTGTCCGAGTATACTTTTTGGTCTAATTGCAAAACACCTGCACCTATGTTCTTGTGCAACTGCTCACAATGCATCCTGCCTCTATCACCTGTAGCGATAAATCCTGCTCTTGGCTCGCCTCTTTCTGTGATTGTAATATATCCGTCAGCATCTAAAAAGCCAGCAGCATAAGCCCAGTTGTCTTTGATAATCAGACCTTCACGGTCCATACAGATATATTCGCCTTTACGGTGACCTTTGATGATGTTTATTTCTTCACCATACATATTGAGTAATTTTGACATTCTGTTTACATTTAATCGAGGTACTCCTTTTTCGATTAGATTACTGGTAATCGCTCTTGCAGTCATCGCCCCTTTGTCTGCTACCTCTTCTTTTGCCAAGGTCAACCATTTCTGTTGCTCTTTAGAAAGATTGTCAAATTGATGTAAAGTATTCTTCCAAATCTGACGGGCTTCTTTCTTCATCTCCATAGCGTTGACCCAAGCGTTCTTTTCTTCCTCGCCCCATACATCTTCGTATTCGTCAAGTTTAGCAAGCGCATCCTCTGCACTTTCCCATACATTACATGCTCTAAGTATACTGGATTGTCTGCTATCACCAAACAATCTAAGAGAGCGAAGGTCTTTGTCAGACAAGCCCATTTTACGCATTGTGTCTTGATGAGGGGAAGACCAAGATAGATTAGAAAGAGTAGCGTCAACTTCTGCACTCTTCAACGCTCTTACACTGGCTATGATATTGTCAATCTCAGCCTTTTCTTCTTTGAAAACTCTTCTTGCTTTCCTCAAATCTTTGATGACTTGATTTGCACTTTTACCTAACTTGTCTTCAAACCAGCCCTCGCCTGTAGGAGAAAAAGGAGCATACTGAGGTTGTGGTAATTCTTCTTCTGATACAATAATAGTTTGAGAAGCAATAGACTTGGCTATTGTTTCGTTTACATTAGGATGCATAATTAGATTAGAAGCAATAGTAGACAATACTTCGTGACCCATGTCAACTGTATTATTCGGATTACCTACTACAAGACTCGGCCACATACTTCCTCCACTTTTTGGTGTCATATAATTATATTGTAAACCAAGATGCTCCCGCTACATTTGTCTGTTTGACATCTCCAAACCACTCATCGAAACCATCAAGATAATCGTCAAGTAGTACAATGCTACCCTTGAACTCTTTAGTAGCCCAATTAGCCAAAGCCACACTCATAGCCAAGTCATCGTGGCTACCTACAGATTCAAGTCTGCCGTTTTTCTGCATACCAAATCTGCTCAACTGAGTTTCAAGAGTGCGTGTAAATTCTTTACTTCTTTCGTCTCCCCAAGGTGTTTTGATTTGACCTTGTTCAAATGCCAAAAGTAAACTCATAAACATAGACTCTTTCTTTTGACGAGTTGTCATAAATGTCTTTATTGGAATATCTTCTCTCATTTCTTTCAATTCTACTTCAAACATACGCTGGAAGTTATTACCTTCAAGTTCAATGAGGTCAGGTTGGAAGCGACTGTTAAGCATGATTATCTGACGCTTTTGAGCAGAACTGTTCAGACCCTTTTCGTTAAGAGAATAGACGATTTGCTTCTCATCACTGTCAGGTAACATCCTGATAATTGTCATCGCTGTATAGTCAGCGTTAGCATCAGAAGCAATTGCCGGGTCCCAACCTACAAAGTGTTGACCAAATACACCAGCAGGGTCACCGTTCTCATCAAACTCCTGCTCCGCCTTGTCAAGTAAAACAAGATTCTTGTCTCTTGCTGTCTCTAACAGACTCATCGGGAACATACTCGACATATCGTGAATAGGCTCACACAGATACTCACGAGCAAACTTAATCGCAGGCATGGATTCCTCACGCTGTTTGAGTGCTTCAAGAGGCCATCTACCCGGCCAAAGTGGTTCTCCATTAGGTAAAATAGCCGGGTAAGTCTCAACTTGGAATGTATCTTTGTCTTCTAACTCTGCATACAAGTCATTGTAACTGAAAGGTGTACCGACCATCATGAGGCGACCTGTGTGGTGCAGAACCGGAAGTAAAACTGTATAGAACCAGTCTGCTGCTCTTTGTAATTCAGAACTGGTTGTACCCCATAGAATATCGTCACATACTACGACATCAGGGTGGAAACCACGAGTAGCACCACCAACCGACTTCGCCATAATACGAGAGCCGTTGGTGAACTCAAAGTAAGATTTAGCCCAAGGTTTGCCCTGTGGCTTCAAACCCTTGAGGATGTCACTTGATTCTATGTTATTTCTGATGAATCTCATATGTTCAAGCGTCTGCTCAAGGCTGTGGCTGAATACCATGATGTGTGTATTAGGGTTGAAAGCACCTAACCAAAGTGCATAAGACATGAAAAATACAGACTTGCCGTGGTCACGACTCGCTTTGACACAATAGTATCGGTTTCCATTTAGACCTTTGAGCCAGTCTCTGTGATGGTCTGAAAACTCAAACTCAAGAATCTCAGTAAAGAAATACTCAAATGACTTCTTAGACATCTCTATGTCCATTTCGTGGATGAGTTTGTTGACATCGGACACATCTCATCACTCCGGTCTTTCACGAGTAAATTCCAAACGACTTTGAGGAGGCATATTACCTTGAGGCATTCTTCCCATCTGTCTACCTAATTTTTCAGCACTTGCTCGTAATGACGCTATCTGCTCATCAGTCACGCCACTTCCCTCATCAGGCTCTTGACCAAATGTCTGATACTCGCCATCGTGGTCAACCATATCACCTGTAGGAGTCTGTTCTTCATTGCCTATTTCTTGACCGACTGTAGGGACTGTCAAAGGCGCAGGTAATGTATTCACAGGAGTATCAGGAGTGATGACTTGCACAGGTCTACCAGCAGCGTCTACTCCACCCGGTTGACCGCCTTGCTGTTGATTGCGAGCAGCAGCATCAACAAGGTTAATCCTTTGCTCATAGTCATCTAAGGACATACCTTGAGCAACCGCCTCTTGTATTTTTCTACTAAGAGCAGCGTGTCTCTTATCTTCCTCACCATGCTGAGTGCCTTGTGCCTTTGCCCTTGCCATAGCCTCTGCTCTTTGTTGAGCCAGCATGTCTTTTTCTGCCTGCTTCGCCTGTTCCAAATCATAAAGGCTACTTCCCATTTCGTTAGCCCTCCTACTGACACCTACACGAGTTCTTGGAGTTCTCCTTGAAGATACACCGTATCTATCAAACTCACCTGATGCTCTCGCAGCAGCATACTTGTCAGCCATCTCTTGCCTCAAGTTAGCCCTTGCTTGACTTTCAGGACCTACGAATACTCTTCCAAGTCCTCTACCGATAGCGCCACCTTGGGCAGCACCCGATATACCACTCTGTACAAGGCTACCTAAACTTCTATGTTGGCCTGTCAAAGCCCCAAGTGCACCTAATGCACCGCCTGCTAATCCACCAGCACTTTCTCTGAGGGTTCTTGCTCTGCCTCCTCTGCCTCCACCGCCGAGTACCATGATAGGTGCACCTGCGCCTACAGGATATTGAGCCGATACTGCCTTTTTCACCAAGACTTTATCCATCAGTTCTCACCTCTCAGAAATCCATCAAAGTAGCCAATCTTCTTTTTTATCGCATCTATACTACTCGCAACATCTTGCGAGCGTTGTATAAGAGCAGGGTCAGGTCTGACTAACGCAGTACTACCTATGTCAAAAAATGTTTGAGTGGGTTCTCTTGCTGGCAGACCGCCCAACATCTGCTGGTAAGCCATCTCAAGCGGGTTCGCTTGCCTCATAGGATAGGCTGGTCGAGGCATTGGTGCTGGTGGGGCTTGTAAGAAACGAGGGTCAGTGAGTAACCTCTGAGAAGGGTCAGCAACAGGTACTGGTGCTCTCACAGGTACAGGAGCAGGAGCAGGTGCAGGTTGAGGAGCGACTGGTGCAGGTGCCCCACCCATACCTTCTCCAACACCACCTAAGTCTCCACCTTCTCTAACGGAACTACCGATAGGAGCAAGTTCATGCTCACCCATGATAATATTACCATGCCAGTGCTCAGGTGCTTCGTGATGACCCATTTCTATACCGGGCATCGAAAGACCGTGTGTTTCTTCATCAGTTGGTATATCACCAAAACTGAACTTTTCATGACCGCTTGCACCAAGTAATTTGTTAATTACTCCTTGAACCATGTCTCTATATTCATCACTTACCTTGGACTCTGAATCAGATGCCCTTAGTTGAGTCAATACTGTGTTAAGAGCATCCTCTTGCGACATACCTTGATTCATCAATTTACTTGCAGCGTGACTAAGATGGGCTACCATTTTAGCAGACTGTATATTTGCACTCCTCGCAAAAGGAGTCTTTTCATCAGTCTTAGCACCCGCTGCGTGTTGTGCATGAAGCCGATAAGTTTCTTCATTGTGATGAGAGCCTAAGTTTCTAATGATAGGTCTAAAGACAGCACCTACGCCACCTCCGCTATCTGAATTAAGATTGTGTGACTTTTTCTGAAATAGTAATCTAATCATAGCCGACCTTGCTACTTGATTGAGTTGTTCAGGAGAAAGTTCATGCTCTAATCCAAGTTGATTGAACATACCTTGTAAATCTTCACCACTAAATCCTGCACCAGCCCCTCTACCTCCAGCACCCATCATTCTAAAAGCATCGTTGGGCATAAGTTCTGCAAGTTGGTGAGCATGGACTTCGGGATGCATTCTTTGCTCTTGCATACTCTGTTGCATTTCAGGGCTAAGATAACGGTCAGGTAATATACCAGTTTGTTGGTATTTCTTCCAATCTTGAGTGCCAATCGACTGAACGACTCCACCACTCAGACTACCCGGTAAAAGTCGATGGTAATCTACATATTTCAAATCTTTGACGATGGCAGGACTTACCCCTCTCGCCTCAAGTTCCTCACCAAGTTCTTTGTTCATATGTATGAATCCTGCATCTATCCATCTACCACTGGCCCCGCCTTCTACACCTACATTACCACGGTTATACGAATAAGTGATTAGGGGTCTTGGTTCACCTTCTGTTTTAGGCTCTGCGCCTCTGACTCTCCTCATATGAGTAGGCTCAGAATCTTCATAATAAGGACCAACCACCACCTTTCGCCATTGAGGGCTATCAGCGTTAGGAAGAGCGTGGTTAGAGTTTTCATCGTGCTTTCTGTTATACCTGTCAATTGCACCTTGAATAATATCCATAGCCTCTTCGGGTGGTAATTTGAAACGCTGTGACAAATCTCTTGCAACGAAATCAATAGGATGTAATCCGCCTTCTAACAACTCACCTGTCTTTGGGTCGTGGTTCCAAGGAGGATGGTCATGTTCGTCAGGGTTATCACTAATACCAGCATCAGTCGGTGCCCAACTGTGAGGCTCATGAACTCCTCTTCCAAAGAAAACCAAACCAGCAGATTTCCTAATTGGTCCACGAAGAACTGATAAAAAATGATTAGTGCCAAAAAAAGTTGTACTCTTTTTGAGATAACTTGTAGCAGGAAAGTGGACTTTAAACATCAACCTATCCTCCCACTACCTCTGCCTACAAACATAGTGGAAGGTGCGCCCCAGTTCTTTGGGTCATTTTCCATATCTTCGGTAGCCCCTTCCGGTCTTGTGGTGCTATTTTGAGCCTCACGATGACCTGCCTCTCCCTTTTCGCCCGGACCACTTTGGTCTTTTGATTTGAGTCTGCGCTCTTGTCTTTCTGTAGCGTCTTTGAGTCTTCTTAGTAATCTTCTAATCTGAGCAAAGTGAAGATAGTCCATTTTTTTCTTGACTTCTTCTACATCTTCTTTGACTGACTTGGCAAAAGATTTACCTCTTTCCATAGGAGTCCTTGGTTCAGTAAGTGGTAATCCACCCGAAGGTGCTGACTTAGGAGTCTTTGGACTATAACTTCTCTCTGCTCCTACTCCATGACCAGCAGGTGTCTGAGGGATATTACCCATCAACTTTCTGCGAGCCTGTGTCGCCATTTGATGACCGTACTTTTCAGGGAACATACGAAGAGGTTGTTTTGTTTCTACACCTAAGTGAGTACGGTGTACGCTCAAAGGTGCTTGGTCAATACCTCGCTTTTTTTGAGGTTGAAGGAAACGAGATTGTAATTTGGCTCTTCTTGATGTACCTGTTGTAATATCTGAGCCACCGGGTTGAGTTTCAAACTGGGGTTGACTCCAAGACTTATCTTTACCACCCTTAACTTTGTCAAGTCGAGCCTTCATCAAACTCGACCAAGCATCTTCCATCGGCTCACCTGTAGCAAGCATACCGCCCGGTGCTGGCATTGTACCTATTGCGTTTCCAATACTGAGGTTGCCAGTATCAGGCATACCTGTCATAGCACTAAGGTCTGCTCCCATAGGATTAGCAACGCTCGGCATCATTTCTTCTTCCTCTTCCTCTATCGGAGGCATCATTGGAGGCATCATCGGAGACTCAGGTTCAGGAATTGAAATTTGAAGATGAGGTAAATCGTCTACCATAGTTGTATTTTCTTGCTCTGCCTGTTTCTTGTCACGAGCAATTTCCATCTGCTCAGGGTCACCGTATCCATGTCGGTAATCCTCTTCTTTGGACCAACCAAGATTAGACTCACTTCTTGGACTGTACATCCGTGTATCAGAGCCAGTTGGAGTCCTTACCATTCATATCACCTCACAGTATCTCAATCAAATCTTCGTCTATTTCACCATC
>Ga0255751_10003288_pt1 | contig 14882 bp, 10 predicted proteins | sample 071ome_20_FD_179951 | JGI IMG/M metagenome (GOLD analysis project Ga0255751, IMG submission 179951) | Coastal salt marsh microbial communities from the Groves Creek Marsh, Skidaway Island, Georgia - 071412BT metaG (version 2) | ecosystem: Environmental > Aquatic > Marine > Intertidal zone >...
AGCTCTCAACCCTTTCGAAAACCCACTCTTTTTATATGCACAAAGATGATGATGGTGAAATAGCTATAAATACATCTTTGATTCAAGCTGTTGAATTTAGTGAAGATAAAGATAGTAAAAGGGGAGCAGGACTAGTTTCCTAAATATTAACGACGAGACCAGTTTTTCTATACTGTCTTCTTATTGACTTTCTCTCTTCTTCAGTTGTCCCACCCCAGATACCTGAGTCTTGATTTGTACGAATTGCGTATTCTAGACATTCATTCACAACGGGACAATCCATGCAAACAGCCTTAGCTTCATTTGCCTGTTTCATGGCTTTCATTGATGAACCAACTGGAAAAAAGAGATCGGTGTCTGCATAGACACAAGCGCCTTCAAGCATCCAATCTTCTTGTTCAAAATCTATATTTAACATTTCACACACTTCCCAACTTTGTGAAAACTTTCACAATCTATTGTAGTAAGCTTATTTCTGTAAGGACTTGATTTTGAAAAATATTTTTTCACATAGAGGGCTACCTCGTGCATATGCAGAAAATACCTTTACGGGTATAAATAAGTCATACGAGTACGTTGATTTTGCAGAAGTTGATGTACGTATAACTAAAGATAATGCATTAATTCTTCATCATGATCCGAATATTGGCGACATAAATATTAATGAAGTTTCTTATGAAGAGTTGTCAAATTTATTACAACAATTAGACATTGAAGAGATAGCTATAAAAAATAGGTCTCAATTTAGTGGAAAAGTAAATTTTGAAATTAAAACAGATTCGCTCAATCAAACACAAAAAGAAATATTATTTCAAAAAATGTTATCAATTCTTAACCACCAAGACATTATTAGTTCGTTTGATTGGCAGATGATATTGTCATTTAAGCATTTATTTAATTGTCAATATGGAATTATATTGCACAAAGAAGAAGAGTTATTTGAAGCAGAGGCGATAGGAATTCATGATGAAGAGATATTATTTATGGTAAATAAAGATCTTTTTGAAAGTAGAAACTTTAATTTGCCAAAAGAAAGGACTGTCCTTTGGACAGTAAATAATGAGTTAGATTTTCAAAGATATTTAGAAATTGATTTATACGGAGTTGTCACAGACATTCCTGATACAATGCATTTATACAGAAAGTGAGAATATGGCAGTAATAGATGATTTAAGTAATGCTCTAAAAGAAGCAATGAAGTCTAAAGATAAAACAAAATTAGATGCCATTAGGCAAGTCCAGACTGAGGTAGCAAAGAAAAAAGCTGAAAAAGGTGAAGAGGCTACAGACGAACTAGTTCTAGGAGTTATATCTTCTTATGTTAAAAAAATGATTAAAGCTGTTGAAGAGTATGAATCTCTTGGAGATAGAGGTATAGAAATGGCTGAAAAAATTAAAGGAGAAATTGATTTTTTGAGTACGTGGCTGCCTGAACAACTATCTGATGAAGAGGTAGAAAAAATAGTTGATGAGGTTTTGTCTGAATTAGGTGATGTTGATATGTCACAAATGGGAAAAATTATCGGCGCTGTTATGGCTAAAGCTGATGGGTTAGATGGCTCTACAGTTAGTAAAATCGTCAAAAGTAAAATTTCCTAAAAATTACACCTTGTTTCCTATAAATTAACATTTATCCTTACTAATTATGAAAAATAATTCCTACACAATTGCTGTGCTTGGGGCAGGAAATATCGGTGCTTCTGTTATTGATCGTCTTTTAGATATAGATGAGGATCTAATTGATATTGAAGTAAAAAAAGTACTTGTTGCAGATTCGTCAAAAGAGAGAAGTTTCGACGCTTCTTTACTGACAGATAGCTTTGAAGATATTGTTCAAGATGACTCTATACAGTTGGTAATTGAAGTTCTTGGCGGTCTAGAACCAGGAAAAGATTACATAAAACAATTATTAGAAAGTGGTAAATCTGTAATCACTGCAAACAAAGACATCATTGCTGATTGCGGCAAAGAGTTAATCGAGATAGCTCAAAAAAATAATACATGTCTTTATTTTGAAGCTGCGGTTGCTGCGGGAATTCCAGTATTGAAGCCATTAATAGAAAGCCTTAGAGGGGAAGCAGTAACTCGTGTAGCTGGAATCATAAATGGAACAAGTAACTATATCTTGACATCCATGGAAGAAGGAGATACATATAATAGTGCTTTAGAAAATGCTAAAGAACTAGGATATGCAGAGCCAGATCCTACAAATGATGTCGAAGGTATTGATGCTAAGTACAAAGCAATGATTCTCTCACTGCTTTGTTTTGGAGTTTCACCATCAGCCGACGATGTATTTACAGAGGGCATCTCAAATGTTACAAAAGAGGATTTTGACTGGGCAAAAAAATTAAACAAAACAATAAAGTTAGTTGCGCAAATCGACAACGACACAAATGGATTTAATTCAAGGGTATACCCAGTTCTTGTTGACACTAAGCATCCTCTTGCTTCAATACGAGGTGCATTAAATGCAGTTCTTGTTGAAGGCGAAAGCATTAATCAATTAGTATTTTCAGGTCCAGGTGCTGGATCTGCCCCAACCGCTAGTGCCATTATTGGAGATGTCCTTAGTGCATGTCATCAAATGAGCAGCGGTCAAACAAACTGGTATCCATTACGATCTCCAAAAGGAGAGATTAAATCAATGGACAATGTAGAGTCCAGTTGGTTTATGCGATTATCAGTAAAAGATGAGCCAGGAGTTCTTGCTACGATTGCAGGATTGTTGGGTAATCAAAATGTCAGTATCGAAAGCGTTATTCAAGAAGGTAGGGGAGATAATGCCGAATTAGTACTGGTTTCTCATGAGGCGGAAGAGAAAAATCTTAGAACTGCAATCAATGAAATTGCAAATCTCGATGCTGTAAGTTCAGTGACTTCGACCATAAGAGTTTATTCTTAATTCAGTGATTGCTTACAACTCAACTAGAGGAAGTTCATATACTTTATCATTTAAAGATATTATTTTATCTGGTGTTGCAGATGATGGAGGTTTGTATCTGCCTAATAAAACTTCGCTTGAGAATTTAAGCTTTTTGACACAAGAAGATCTTACTTATGAAGACTTTGTAAAGACAATTTTTATAGCACTCGATAAAGATGCTGCACCATATGTTGATGAATTAAAACTTTATCCTGGGTTTAGCACTTCCCCAGAGCCAGTCCTCAAAGAAATATCTGATAACAAATTCGTTATGGAGCTATTTCACGGACCTACTAAATCATTTAAAGATTATGCACTCCAACCACTTGGAGCCATTGCCGATAAAAGACTTTCTGAATTAGGTGAAAGAGGACTAGTAGTTGTTGCAACAAGTGGTGATACAGGAAGTGCTGCAATTGAAGCTGTAAAAAGTTCAAAAAATATAGATATTGTAGTGTTACATCCTTCAAATAAAATTAGTGAATACCAGAGAAAACAGATGACTTCTGTTACTGAACCAAATGTTTTGAATATTGCTATTGAGGGTTCCTATGATGACTGCCAGAGAATAGTAAAAGAGATGCTCTCTAAAAATCCATTTAACAGAAGACTTATTTCTCTGAACTCTATTAACTGGTTGAGAGTTATGGGACAGGTTTCGTACTATGTATGGTTAACAAATCAATTCAGTTCACCAATAAATGTAGCGATTCCATCCGGTAATTTTGGCAATGCTTATTCAGCCTGGTTTGGAAGATCGCATGGACTTGCAATTAATAACATACTATGTTCTACAAATGTTAATGATGTATTGAATAGGTTCATTTCTTCAGGTACTTTAGAACCACAAACAACTCAGCCAAGCATTGCACCAAGTATGGACATTCAAATACCATCAAGCTTGGAGAGGTTGGTGTTTGATCTTGAAGGCAATACTTCGGCACTTTACGATTCACTAGTAGAAACACAAAAATTTAATTTAAGTGCTGACAGTATTAAAAAATTACAGCAAGTTTTTTCTTCTAAGACTTTTCTTGATGAAGAAATTAAATCAGAAATTGTCTCCATATATGAGATGTCTAATATTATTTTCGATCCCCACAGTGTTACTTCTATTGGCATGACACTTGAACAAACAGTTAAACTTCCTACGATTGCTGTTTGTACTGCTTCTCCTGAGAAATTTAGTGAATCGATAAACTCGGTTATTTCTAGCTATGAAGTTGTTAATAACTCTGAAAGTGAAAGCTTTCTTACCCTTGAAAATACAGTGAGCGTAGTAGAGGAAGCTATAGCAGCTAGTTTTCAATAATTTACTTGGAATCATTTCTAACTTAAATTAAACTTATCTTTTGTAGGAGTGAGGTTTGATTAAATTAGCTTTGTTAACTCAAAGTTTTATAGGTATTTTCAGAAGAAAAAACTTTTTTTATAAACTATTTAATAGCTTTTTAGCTTTTTTTCTTATTTTCTCTCTTGCTTTTGTAACTATTGAAACTGTTGATCCAGAACCTGTTTTTGCTGCATCTTGGGACTGTTTGGATTCAAATGGTAGACCTATTGCTTTTCAAACTAAATATTCAAGTGGCTCTCTTGAAGTTAAGAGATATAACTTTTCAACAAATACTGAAGCTACAACTACCTTTAGCTCTGGCTTCTCAGGTACAGGCGAAATAAATGCTTCGTTCATGGATTTAGATGGAAACTTATACGTTCAAAGAAAGAAAAATAGCGATAATGGAGCTGCAAGTAATATGTACCTGGTCAACCCTTCAGGCTCACCTACTTTAGTTTCAAGCAGCTATACAGGTGTAAATTTAAATGCTGCTACATTCTTTGTCGACAATGGTTATGAGTATGCAATTTACTCGAAAGGTCATTTTAGTTCTGGTGGAGGTTTTGCTCGATTTGCATCTAACTCTGACACCTCATTGGCAAAAACAGGTAGTTTTTCCACAAGCTACACTGGTAGCTACAATCCTAATAGATCGAATGCTAAAGACTTTGCTTGGATACAGGACAATTCATCATTTCCTTCAGTTTCAGGAAGTAACAAGCCAGACTTTATAGGTGTAGATGGGGCAAATCAAAAAATTTATGCATCATATTATACAATCTCAAACCAAGGAACATCCTCTGAGAGTATTGCGATTGTAACAAAAGCTTACAGTGTTTCAATTCCTTCTGCTGATAGAGATGCTTTTGGAGCAATTTATGGTTTTGGTGGAGATGAGTTATATGTAGCAAATAATGACTCAGGAAATATTTATAAAATAACAACCAACGGTAGTTCTTATAGCATGACCGATACTGGAGACAATATAGCTTCCAGTAACAACAATGATGGTGCCGCATGTCATAGAGGAAGTCCTGACACCACATTCAATCCTTCTGTTACAGCTACACAGGGATCTTGTGATGGGTCAAATAGAGAGATTGATGTAACGTTGAATAACTCAAGTTCTAATAAAGCAGTTAACTTTGTTGTTACTTACACAGTAAACGGAGGAAGTTCAACAAGTTTAACAACGGGTACATCGGTAAGTTCTAGTTCAACAAATACTAGCCTGAGTGTTCCAGGACAAGCGAATAGTGCTAGTGTCGTAATTTCGTGGTACGCAGAATACACAACAGAAAATCTACGAGAACCTGAAAGCGGAACAACGTCACTATCGTCAATAACCATAGATGCATCAAGTTGTACAACGGGATCTGTATCCGCAACAACATCGTTAGGAAGTTGTTCTAGTGGTTCTGCAACATCGAGTATTACAATTACTGCTTCTGATGCAACCATGTATGTTGATGTGCAGTACAAAATTGGCAGTGGTTCTTGGGTAACTCTTGAAGATGGTAATTCCATAGCTGCTGGAGGAGGAAATGCAGAGACGTATACAATACCTACAGCTCAAAGTCATGGTACGACAATTTACTGGCAATACAGAGCAGACTCTTCAGGTAATCCAAGTTCAGGTTCGTACACATCAGCAACCTCTAGAACTGTAAGTTGTCCAACATATACGTTTACAACTTCTACTAGTGCCGGATCATGTTCAAGCGGATCTTCCACACCTTCTATAACTGTAATCAATACTGGAAACAGTACAGCATATTTTGATGTTCAGTACTCTACTGACGGTGGTTCAACATGGAGCGACCTTCAAGACGGAAACTCTGTTACATCGGGTGGTAGCGAAACGTATTTTTTAAGTTCGGCAGTATCTCATGGAACAACTGTTAATTTTCAAGTAAGATCTGGAGCATCCAATCCTTCATCTGGAGCATACACTGCTGCTGATGCGGTAACCATTAACTGTCCAGTTCTCGATGCTTCTGCTTCGCAAGCCTTGGGAAGCTGTAGTGCTGGAGCACAAGTCTCTACAATAACTCTGACAAACTCAAACTCTGCTACTGTTACAGCTTATTTTCTAGTTGAGTACTCCTTAGATGGAGGTTCTAATTGGACTTCAAAAGCATCAAATCAATCTGTAGTTGTAAATAGTTCTGAAACCTTAACCCAATCTGTATCACATGGATCAGCAATTACCTGGAGATATAAAACTTCTTCCACATCAAACTCTTTCTCAGGAGATTACACAACTTTATCTGAGAGTTCTACAGTTGACTGTGATCCAAATTCTACAATTACATCTTCATTTGGTTCATGTGTAAATGGCGCACAAACTTCAACAATTAGTATTACTAATAATGATTCTGCAACAGCCTATTATCTTGTTGAATATTCACTTGATAGCGGAAGTTCATTTACAACTGCATCATCAAATTTAGAAGTTGCTTCTTCAGCTACAGATACTAGTGTTACTGCTTCAGTGCCAGATGGCTCAACAATTACTTGGAGAATTACAGACTCATTCACATCTGGAAACTTTACAAATATGTCAACTGAGACCGAGACGGAAACATCTGCTGTGGATTGCGACCCTGAATCAACGGTAGTAAATCCACCCGTCGTTACTTGTTCAGGAGGAAGCGGTACTGTAACAATAAATATTACCAATAATGAGTCTTCTACAGTTTATTACAAAGTTGAGTACCAAATTGACAGTGGTTCATTTAGCACTGCGTCTGCAAACTTATCAATAGCAGGTGGAGCTTCGGATACTTCTGTAACTGCAAGTGTTGCAAATGGCTCAACAATTACTTGGAGAATAACAGACTCATTCACATCTGGAAACTTTACAAATATGTCTACGGAAACACAAACAACAAGTGCGACTGTTGACTGTGCTGTCGATAGTACAATTTCAACATCATTTGGATCATGTATTAATGGTGCACAAACTTCAACAATAAGTATTACTAATAATGAATCCTCAACAGCATATTATTTAGTTGAATATCAAATTGATAGTGGAACATTCACCACTGCAGCTACAAATCTTTCTATAGCAGCTTCTAATACAGATACTTCATTAACAGCATCAGTACCTCATGGTTCTACAATTACATGGAGAATAAAAGACAGCTTGAGCTCAAATGATTTCAGCGGTGTTTCTTATGAAACCCAAAGTACAAGTTCAGCAGTTGATTGCGATCCAGATTCGACAGTAACCTCTTCATTTAGTTCTTGTTCAAGTGGTGCACAAACTTCAACGATAAGTATTACTAATAACGAATCATCAACAACTTACCATAAAGTTGAATACCAAATTGACAGTGGTTCATTCACTACAGCATCTTCAAACTTATCAGTTGCTTCATCAGCAACTGATACTAGTGTTACAGCATCTGTACCTCATGGCTCTACAATTACTTGGAGAATAACAGACTCATTCACATCTGGAGATTTTACAAATATGTCAGTAGAGACACAAACAGAGTCCTCAGCAGTTGATTGTGATCCAGATTCTACATTTAGTATTTCATTTGCATCTTGTGTTAGTGATGCAAAAATTTCTACTTTAGCAATTACTAATGGAGAGTCTTCTACAGTATTTTATAAAGTTGAGTACTCACTGGATAGTGGTACAACTTTTACTGTCCTCTCAGCAAACCTATCCGTGGAAGCAAGCACTTCTGATAGTTCGAGTACAACTTCAGTATCTGAAGGTGGAACAATTATATGGAGAATTACAGATTCCTTTACTACAGGCGATTTTACAAATATGTCCGTAGAGGCTCAAGCAGAGTCTGAAGAAATTGATTGTTCAACTCCAGATCCAACAACTACAACTACTTCAACAACTACTACAACAACTACTACTACAACTACAACAACAACAACAACAACAACTACTACTACAACAACTACACTGCCTGTTACTATTGCTGTTGTTGAGAGAGAAGTTCCAAAGAATAAGTTCTTGCCGATTATTTATAACGAAAGGTTCTGTAAAGAGAATGGTGGTGCCAACTACGGTTTGTCTGTAAATAATGTGAATTCTAATGTAGCAGCCGAACTTGTAGTGAGAATTTTTGTAGACAATAATAGAGTTGCTGAGAGCAAATATATAATTTCCCCAGGTGAGTTTAAATCTATTACAACAATCTCTAACGTCCCAGAGGACGCTAAGTATAAAACTAGATTTATTATTACTGACTCTTTAGGTTCAAACAAGAGTGTTGGAAAGTTTAAAAAGAATACAAATTGTTTGCTCGGTAGGAATAATACTAAGAAACCAGAAAATCTAGTAACAGCTACTGAAGCCAATCTACGTGGCCCTAAGAATCAGGACAAAAAAGAAGAGACTACTAATACAACTATTATTTCAGATCCTTCAATTGCAATAGGTGGCACTTCACCAACTACAACTATGGGGCCAGTAGAAAAAGCTCTAACGAAAAAATCAAGTTTCCTTGTGAATAATCGAATTGATGATTCTATGGAATATGAAGTTGAAAGCAAATCAGAGGTCGAAATTTCAAATAATGATATTGTTATGAAGTTTGGTTTAACTTGCACTATTGGTTGTGATGCAGAAGAAAAAGAAAGTAATGAAAAAGTTAAAAAAACTAACGCAAATGACTCTAAATCTGTAGAGGAAGAAGTTGTAGACGAAGCAGTTATTCGTGGTGAATTAAGTGGAAAAATTACTGTACAAGCTTCAGGTTTTGAACCCAATTCTTTAGTAGAGATATATATGTTTTCTGAACCTACATTTGTAGGCGTGTTACAGGCAGACGCAAATGGTAACCTTTTAGGAAATCTCCCAACTCCTGATTTGGAACCGGGAGTTCACACTCTTCAAGCTCTAGGAACTGCAAATAATGGCGATGAGGTTGTCTCTAACGTAAAAGTTGAATTAGTTGATGTTAATGATGTTGCTTTCACAAAAACAGAGGGTGATGATTTTGTTGAGTGGGATTTTTCAACAGATACAAACTATGTTCAGGACGAGGATTACTTAGTTAGATATTTCTATATGGAAGATGAAACTCTTTCAAGCCAGGAATTAGCTAATACTGGATTTAATTTTTTCCAAAATATTCTTAACTTTTTTATATTTACAATTGTTGGCATATTTGGATTATTAAAAATTAGAACAAAGAAGTTGCTGAATACAGCATCTCTATTTAAATCTGAATCTCAGAATAAAAAAACTTTTTCAAAATTGTTTGTAGGAAATATTAAAAAATATGAGAATGATGGTTACATTAAAGTTACAAAATCTGAATTTAATACAAAAATTAAAAACGTTTCTAATATTCAAACTTTTTATGATCAATTGAGTAAATTAAATATGCAATCTGCTCAATTCGAGTCAGAAATAAAATTCTTGAAAGAAGAGATAAATTCATTAAATCAAAACATCTCAGCTATAAAAAGCAAAAAATTTAGACTTTTATCAGGATTTGCTTCACTGTCTTTAATGGTTGGTTTAGGTTTTGGAATAACTGTACTTAATAATTCTTATATGTCTGATTACTTATATAAAAATAATCAACAAGATATTGCCAAATCATTAGTAGACACAACCGAAGGTTCTAGAAGTGAAATTCAAGAAGATGAAACAATGGGAACATTTATTAATAATTTTGCAAGTGAAATTACAATCCTTGAAAACATCTCAAGCATATTTAAACCAATTGTTGGAGATTATGAAGAAGAAAACCTTCCTATTGTTTTTGGCTTGATTGAAGCAGATAGCATCAGCTTGAAACATTACGTAGTTAATGGAACTGACGAAAACAGTCTGCAATATGGACCAGGAAAATACTTAGGAACAAGCCACCCGTTACAAGGTGGAAATTTAGCAATAGCTGGACACAGAACTACATATGGTGCGCCTTTTGAGAATTTAGATAAGTTAAATATTGGAGATGAAGTATCTGTAACAATTGGCAATAACAAATTTATTTACTCAGTAACTGAATTTAAAGTTGTGGGTGCTGTCGGTGAAGAGTATGTTTTACTCGATCAGGGAGATTCAAGACTTACCTTGACTACATGTCATCCGAAGTATTCAGCTAAAGAGAGACTAGTCGTTACAGCTGAGCTAAAAAAAATAGAATCATTCAATTAGGTTTAATGAATAAAAAAAATATATTTTTGTTATTTTGTATTCCTTTAATACTTTTTTTTACACAAGATGAAACAAATATTAATTTAAACGTCTCTAGAGTAGAAGAAGCATCAATTGAAATATCATGGGAGATTTTATATGAAGACTATGATTCAATTGTTCTAAACCTTATTAGTGATGAATCTAATGAACAATATGAGTTGCCATTTAACAAAGGAAGCATAGTAATTTGTTGTTACGACAATGAAGTGACAGTACAAATCGTAGTTGTTGTTACCAATGCAGAAAAAATTGAAGATGAATCTTGTGATGCTTTAGAGTGTTTTAATTTTAAAAAAATAGAATATGTTAATGAAGCTAATTTAAGCAAAATAAAATCTCCTCAAACTACAACCACAACAACAATTCCAACTACAACTACAACTACAACTACAACTACTATTCCAACAATTCCAAAAAATAACAACTTTTTAAATGTAGAGATTACAAATCCTTTAATAACAAATATCCCAATTTATGAGGAAGTTGACTTTACAGATATTGAAAAAAATAATATTGCATCTGTAATTGCTACAGGAATAATATTTTTATTTTATTTAGTGCTGCTATTACAAGAATGGTTTAACAAAATAATCAGCACACACAACATAAACTTTCTCTTTAAAGATAAAGAATTCAAGCAAGGAAGTAAGGTTGTAACTAGTTTCTATATATCCATCTCACTTTTACTAACTTCGTTTTTACTTGGATATGTCGAAGAAGGCGCTGAGCTAAGTTTAGATTTAGAAAATTTAGCAATTTTTATTGCAGCTTTCTTTGGTTTAGCAACAGTAACATTTTTATATGAGGGAACTGAGGCGATTTTAGAAAAGCAGGTTTATAAACAATCAGTTCGATTTAAGTGGGCACCTCAAGCAATATTTTTTGCTCTATTATCTACTGTTTCTTTTATTTATTTTGAAATGCCAATTGGTTTCGTATTTGGTTTTATTGCAACAAGCCAAATTATATCTGAAAGAAAAACAGCAAGGCTGTCTCCCAAATTTTACTCCTCTATATTATTGATTTGCGTTGGATACTTTTTCTTCTACTTAACTTCTTTGGAAGTTGTAAATAGTTCTAGTTTGTTCACAGCAGCTACAGCACTTACTTACTTGATGTGTCTTGAAGGAGTTATGTTTAAATCTCTACCAGGCGGTGGAAATGAACTTAGTGAATCTTTCAAAGATTCCAAAGGTTTTTTTAAGATTTTACCTATTATTTCATTTATTATCGGTTTCTGGTTGTTCGTACGTATTTTGATTGTTAAACCTGATAGTGAATTTGATAAACTTCAGCAGGAATTAATGGCAATGGGATCTTTTGCTTTTACTTTTGCAACAATTTTGATAATTTATATTCTCATACTGTTAATTTTTGGGGTTGTTTTAAAATATTATGCAAAGAAAAGAAATTTTAGTTATGAATATTGATAAAAGAGTTTTACGTCAAAAAAATATATTTGATAACACACACTTAAGCTTGATTCTCAGTGCTATTGACTTAATTAATGATGAGAGTTTTCCTAATGAAAACATTAATATTTCACAAATAGCTAAAAAAGCAGGAACATCAGTTGCTACAGCCTACAACCACTTTCCAAATAATTTACTGGATGTTTATGGGTCAATATTAAATTATGGTTTAAGAAATATCAGTTCTGAGTTCAAAGATTATATGGAAAATGAATCTGATCCTGAATTGAGAATTCTCAAATTTATTGAACTACAAGCTTCAGAGGTAATTAAGTATGGAAATGCCATAAGAGTTGCATTTTTTAATATTGATAAAATTTTATCAAGCGGAAATTGGCTTAGTGATGAACCTTTAGATTATGTAATAAATTTGTGTGAAGATTATAAAAATAAATCAAATTCAGAAATCGATCCACATAAGTTAGCAGTAGATCTAGTAATGATTTTTAATGGCGCTCTCTTTCTATGGATGCGCTATGACAGTAATTTTAGAGTTTGGTCTAAATACAATGATGACTGGTTTATTGACCAGACAAAAAGAGTTTGGAGTATGGCAATATCTTCTCAGTAAATTTCTACTAATGTGAAACTATGAGAGATGCAATTAGCAATTCAATTCCTATAAATTTGATAACAATGTTTATTCCTGTGTTGTTTTTATATTTAGGAATGACAAGCAATATTGAGCAAGTTAAAAAGTTTAAAAATGATAAAAAATCTTTACTTGCTGGTTTAGTTATTCAACTTTTTTTTGTGCCTCTGATTGGTTTTGCTATTTCTCAAATTTATTCAGATTCACTTCTTTCATTAGCAGTACTAATTGTTTTAATTACCCCAGGAGGACATATATCGAGCTATTTTTCGCATATTAAAAATGCAAATGTTCCTTTGTCAGTGTTTTTAACATCTCTAACATCTTTAATGTCACCGTTAACTATCCCTTTATGGTTGAGATTATCCTCGGCAAATATTCAAGATTATGAAGTTGAATTTTTAGAACTATTTCTTCAACTTTGTTTAGCAATATTACTTCCGTATTTTCTCGGAATAATTATAAAGTCAAGATTCGTAAAAATTTATAAATTTATCAATGTTTCACTTGATAGATTCTTAAAATTTTTAATTGTACTAGTTTCAATATGGACTCCAATTGACTTAAGAGCTTATATCAGTGATTATTTCATTGAATCTTTTCTCTTTACAGTGGCTATTTTGCTTTGTATTTATATTGGGGTGAATCAGTGTACGAAATTACTAAATTTAGAAAATAGTAATTCAAACACTTTAAAAATAGAGGCTGTGTGCCAAAACTTTCCAATAGTTTTAGCGCTTTCTATAATATTGAATGCACCTTTAGTTGCAATCTTTGGAATCACTTATTACTGCGTGAGCTTTATTTCGGTTGCAATATTTTCGTTTACAAAAATAAATTAAATATTACATAAAATTTTAATTCAGTTTATAATAAAACTGTCTTTCAGACAACGTCACAATTCCTTTCATTAAAAAGTAAGTGATTTGAAAATAGGAGAAAAATGTCAGCAAGATCACAATTACAATCAAAACCTGTCGCAGACTTAAGGTCTATAGCGGATAGTTTGGGTATAGAGCATAAAGGTCTTCAAAAGGCAAAATTAATAGATTTGCTTGTTGAACACAGTGACGAAATTTTAGATAGTGACGAAACTGTTGAAGAAGTAAACGTAGAGGTTATCTCTTCTTCTGACGATGCACCGGCAGTCGTAAGCTCTGGCGATAGTCAAATAAAAGAAGGCGATACTAGAACTGGAATACTTGACGTACTTCCTGAAGGTTATGGCTTTTTAAGATGTAATGGTTATAAACCAAGTGAAGATGATGTATATGTAGCTGCAGGTGCAATTAAAAAATACAGAATGCGAAAGGGTGATTTGGTCTCGGGTCCAATTAGAGCTCCAAGACAAAAAGAAAAATATCCTGCGCTTATTGAGCCAAAAACTGTGAACGATGCTGATCCAGAATTGCTTGCTAGAAGAGTAGACTTTAATAAATTAACACCTCTGTTTCCAGATGAGAGATTAAAACTTGAAATGGATGGACAACCTGAAAAAATTCTTCCGAGAATAATTGACTTGATTGCTCCAATCGGAAAAGGACAAAGAGGCTTGATTGTATCTCCGCCAAAAGCTGGAAAAACTACAATCTTAAAAGAAATCGCAAACTCAATATCTACTAACAATCCAGAGGTTTATTTAATGGTTGTGTTGGTTGACGAAAGACCAGAAGAAGTAACTGATATGCAGAGATCAGTTGATGGCGAAGTCGTATTTTCTACATTTGATAGACCGCCAGATGAGCACACTCAAGTTTCTAAGTTAGCAATTGAAAGAGCTAAGAGGTTAGTTGAGGAAGGTAAAGATGTTGTTATTCTTTTAGATTCAATCACTCGTTTAGCCAGAGCTCACAACTTAGCAACACCTGCTAGTGGTAGAATCCTCTCTGGTGGTGTTGATTCAACAGCTCTCACACCTCCAAAACAATTCTTTGGTGCTGCAAGAAATATTGAAGGTGGTGGAAGCTTAACAATCCTAGGAACTGCTCTAGTTGAAACGGGATCCAAAATGGATGAGGTTATTTTTGAGGAATTTAAAGGTACTGGAAACATGGAGTTAAGACTTGATAGACAGCTTGCAGACAAGAGAGTGTTTCCTGCGATTGATGTTACTCCTTCAGGTACTCGAGAAGAACAAAGATTGGTATCTCCAAAAGAACTAGAGTCACTTTGGAGCTTAAGAAGAGTTTTAGTTGGCTTAGAAGGCGGAGCAGCTACAGAGTTGCTAATTGATAGGCTTAAAAATTCAAAAAGCAATGATGCATTCTTAAAGGATGTCGCAAAAGCTAAAGTTTAAGGTAAAGTAGAACTATGAAACAAGGTATACATCCAGATTATAGAGAGGTAGTCTTTCAAGACGAAGATGC
>Ga0255751_10003291_pt1 | contig 14877 bp, 7 predicted proteins | sample 071ome_20_FD_179951 | JGI IMG/M metagenome (GOLD analysis project Ga0255751, IMG submission 179951) | Coastal salt marsh microbial communities from the Groves Creek Marsh, Skidaway Island, Georgia - 071412BT metaG (version 2) | ecosystem: Environmental > Aquatic > Marine > Intertidal zone > Salt...
GTGTGCGAGGATCCAGTCGTCGCGGATAAGCAACCGCCGAAAGAGTGGTGCTACGACGACGACGGCACCTTTCGATTGAAAAGATCGAAAGTCCGCATGCTCACGCAGCAATTGATTGAAGGTGTTCGGTTTGCGCATTCGCGCGGGATTGCGCATAGAAATTTGCATTGCGGACATCTCTTAGTCGACGCTCAGAAGAACGATGGCAATGGGCAGCTGGTAATTGCTTCATGGGCGGCATCGAGAGGATGTCGTGACATCGGGAAGCGCTCCCCTTTGCGTTCGTGCACCGTGCCGTATTACATCGCGCCCGAAGGACTCATCATACCACCTGTCCACGAAATCGATCTGGATTCCATGGATGAAACGGCATACGATGATATTGAAACATTCGACGGAGAAAATGACGGCGACGATGACGACAACGACGACGAAGGAGAGAAAAAGAAAGAGGTAGACGACGAAGAAGGTGATGGTAAGACAAAAATATTGAAGAAGGAGAAAAAGAAACCGGTGCTTCCGAAACAGTACACAAACGCCGTGGACGTGTGGGCGTGCGGTTGTGTCTTTGCCGAATTTCTCCTCGGTTCCTCGCTCTTCAACAAATTCGCATATTACGAAGGTGCCGAACAGTTGGACCAAATTTTGTGCATTTTTAAACTTCTAGGAACGCCAAACGAAACGTTGTGGCCGGATGTTAAAAATATTCCCGGTTGGCACGAGGATATGTTCCCGATGTGGTTGCCGAGAGTCTCCTTCTTGAAACTGACTGGCGCGAAGGAAATCACAGTCTTCCAAGCGGATTTGTTGCGAAGAATGTTAACGCTCGATCCTTCCAGAAGAATCACCGCGCACGAAGCGTTACAACACCCTTATTTCTCCTCCGAAACCGAGTTCAAAGACGACCGCGTCGTAAAGTACGAGGATGAAGATGCGCAGCGTTTGAAACTTCCTGGCGGCGAGACCATAGTCCAACGACACGTCCGTTTGGTCACCGGGAAAGAGGATAAAGAAGAAGAACTCTTCGGCATCGTCTCTAAACTCGAAGAATCGCCGTGCCAAAAGTACCATCGATACCACGTCGTCTTTGACGTGAAACAGGCGCCTCTGTCGATGAGTTCATTCGTTTCGCTCGAGACGAAACTCGAGGTGGTTAAAAACGATAAAGAAGAAACGGTGGTGAGAGTCAAGTTCTGCCTCGCCACGCAATACTGGTCCGAGAGCGACGTCTTGTTAAAGATGGTCTTATAATAAACACGCGCGCGCAGAAATAGCGTTTCGTAGATGAGTTTAATGCATGCACACAATCTGATTTGAAAGTTTGCATAAATTACAAAAACCGCACTCTCTGTGGTACACGCACACAGAACAGACTCTTCTTCTTCTTCTTCAAGTTCTTCTTCGCGTCACAAAAAATTTTTTTTAGAGAGAAAGTTCGCCCTCTTCAAATCGAATTCCGCCGACAAAACTTACTTTAGAAGAAAAGCATCCCCGCGCGCGCGCCACCTTCAAAGTCACCAACACAGGTCGTCGTCGTCGACGTCGTCGTCGTCGTCGTCATGGGTGAAACCAAGAATAATGACAATAACAACAAAGAAGTCGCCGTCATCGACGAACGTTTGCAGAACAACATGGTAAAAATCTCCCAAAAAGATGGCATGAAACCGATTTCGTTGATTGACACGCAAACGCACTCGGTCGGCGTGATCATCCCTCCGCCGGACGTCCGAGCGATCGTGGATAAAACCGCGCAGTTTGTCGCGAAAAATGGGCCAGAGTTTGAAAACAGAATTTTATCTTCGGAGAAGAACAATCAAAAGTTTTCGTTTTTGAGAGAGAATTCGCCGTTTTACTCGTACTATCGAGGGAAGATTGAAGCGAATAAATTAGAATTGGAAGGGAAGACGATTGAAGATCAGAACAAGAAAGGCATGGAAGTGGCAGAGCGAGTGCAGAGTCAGAGCAAGTTTATGGCGAAAACTAGCGGTGCCGGAGGAGTGGCGTCGTCGTCGAAACCGGAAGTTTTAGAACGTCCGAGAGAGTTTAAACATTCGAGCGGGACGCAACCGCCGCAAGGCTTGAAGAAGAGCGAGATTGAAGTGATTAAGCTCTCCGCGCAGTTCGTGGCGCGAAACGGCGCAAAGTTTCTCTCCGGGTTAGCGTCTAGGGAATATCGAAACCCGGAGTTTGCGTTTCTGAAACCGGCGCATCCTTTGTTCACTTATTTCACCAGTTTAGCGGATTCGTACTCGGAGGTTTTAATGCCGGAGAATAAGCAAGAAGTGGAGGGAATTTTAGACGTGGAGGAAGATTATAAGAAGGCGTTAGAGCGATCGTTAAAAAGGTCCGAATGGGATGCCACACAAACGAAGAATAGAAAAGATATTGAGGAGAAGAAACGCATGGAGCGAGAAGCAATGGAGGCTATCGACTGGCACGATTTTGTGGTGGTGGAGACGATTGATTTCGACGACGGCGAAGATGAAACGTTGCCGGAGCCCATTCCGATGAGAGAAATTGTTGGATACTTGAAAAGACAAGCGTTGGAGGATGCGTCCAAGGTTGATACCCAACCTGCGACGAATGCAGTAAAAGAAGAAATAGACGTAGGAGGACCAGGAGGAGCCGCTGCCGTGGCAACCATGGACGATGAAGAGCGACAAATTGTGCGGCAAGCGCTAGAGGCGGAGAACAGAGTGAAAGCAGCATCAAGACCTTTAGCACCGAATGCGTCCGATGAGAAGCACGCGTCGGGTATTAACGAAAACTTACCGGAACCTGGTATGAAAATCGTTCGAAACTATAAAAAACCAGAAGAAAGAGCGGCAGCTTCCAAAGGGGATAAGGCAACCAAGTTTGCCGTCTCACCTATCACCGGCGAACTTGTTCCGGTTGAGGAAATGGCCGAGCACATGCGCGTTTCTTTAATCGACCCGAAATGGAAAGAACAGAAAGATGCGATGTTAAGAAAGTTGCAAGGAAGTAACAAAGTCGACGACGACCAGTTTGCGAAGAATATTTTAAGTTTAGCTAAATCGAGACCAGACATTTTCTCCAGCGGGAATGATAAAGACGTCACGACCGCTTTGAATGAGCAAATGAAGAAGCAGCAGCAGCAACAACAACAGCCTCCCTCTGCGTCAATAGCAGCTCCTACACCGCAGCCGCCACCGCCTGCGATTCCTGCTATGATTCAACCACTGCCGCCACCACCGATGATGGCGCAGCAGCCGATGCCCCCACCGCCACCGCCGGCGGCTCCCACGACGAATGCGGAAGTCGGACAGAAACGAGGACGGGAAGATGGAGGAGATGAATTAGATGCAGAACCAGTTAAGCAAAAGTTGCGCATAGGAGAGATGGAGTTGGAGGACGAAGACGAGTGGCTCGCCGCGAATCCAGGTACAATCAAAATCAAAATCTTATGCCCTGATGAAGCGAAGGACAAAAATTTGAACGGCCAAACGATTGATCTCGAAATTGAAAGCGGGAAAGAAACGGTGTTAAAAATCAAGCAAGAGTTGAAACCTTTACTGGGGAACTTAGCGCAAGGGAAAATGAAATTGGAAGTCAAGAAGATGGGTTTCTTGAAAGATGCAAACTCGTTGGCATATTACAACATCAAATCAGGTGCATCGATTCATTTGCATTTGAAGAAGCGTTGAGAAAAACTGGTATTTAGAAGTAGTAGATTTAGTAAATTGATCACGACGAAAGTAGTATATGTATACATAAAAACAAGCATTAAAAGCACGCTCCAGCCTTGCCTCTGTTTTCGAATTGTTTCATTCCTGGGCGGGGTAGAGACGGTAACGAGTTTTCGTCGTTATTTTTCGATCTCTTCTTTTCGATTTCTCTGCGTTCAATGTCTCTTTGAAAGTGTAACTTTGACGCACGAGTCAATGCCATGGAAACTTTTGTATCGTTTCCGCCGATTTTCAGCGCTCTTTTGTAATCATCTATGGCATTGGCGTATTTTTCAACCTGTTCGTAGGCATTGCCTCGTTCCAAGTGTAATTCGGACAGTAATTTTTTCGTCGTGTCTGCTTTTCCTTCGTAGTTCGCAGAGGATGTTGCATTCGATGCCAACGATAACGAAGAGATTAACTTTTTACCTTCTTGAATGGCTTCGGCGTAATCATTCGTCCCATTTTTTATTTTACCGAGTAAAATGTTTATTTTCGCGCGTCGCCGTAAACAATCTATAATTTTTACCTCCATCGTTGTCGCAGTAGTGATAGTAGTGGTAGTAGATTTCCCATCTCCTTCAAGTATCGTGGTATCTTCGCTGCCGTCCTCTGAAGCCGGCGGGGAAGAAGAAGACGTGAAAAAGCGGAGGAAAAAGAGCGCCGACGAGAACGCTTTAATCGCATTTGCGTGATCACCAGTGGACTCAAATAAATCGCACGACTGCATCGCTTCCTTTAAAGACGCAAACTCCATTGGAGTCGACACATCATCAATCTGAGAATCGAGCTCGCTCTCAATCTCCTCCGGCGTCTTTGAAGGAGTAAATTTTGGCGCTAAGTTTCCGTCGCGGAATTTAATCACTTCAGCGCGCAAATCGCGCAAATTTATATTGTTAATAACGAGTCCTCGCTCTTGATTTTCTTCTTTTGTTCCGTCATCTGGAGCGTTATTCAGGCGCAACACAGGTTTCTCGGAAGACTCTGAAGACGACAAACGCGTCCACGGTTTACCTATTTCTGCTTTCACAAGCGTTACGCGAAGGGACTTTGCCGTCGTGAGCATACAGCTCTTCTCTCTCACGATTGCATCAAACAAACGCGGAACAGAAAGTGCGTATACGTTACCCTCTTTCTCTTTGGATTTAATCGAAACGGTAAAACTTCGTTCGTTTTGTACTTCCAACTGCGCAGATTTCAGATCCATTAATTTTTCGTCGTGTTGCACGCGCACGATGATTTCGCCGTCTCTATCTTCCCACGTGTACCGATCGAAATTTATGACGCGAGTTTTGAAGGATTCTTGATGATTTTCTCTGTCGTCATTGAGATTACCACTCTTTTCTCTATCTCCGATCATCAAAACTTTCTTGCTCTTTTCCACCTTCAACAACTTTGGCGGTTCACGTTTGATACCTTTCGCCTCCTCCAACCGACGCATCCGCTCTTCCTTCATCTTTGGATCAACTCTCGTCAATTCGTGCTGCACTAGGTCAATCGCACCCTGAGTCATGTGATTTCCAACAAAGTTCGTCGTGTACCCGCTCTGCGGTTTCTCGTACCCGGGTTCTCGCCTAATAATTGTGCCGTCGGGTGTTTGCTCTAAGGCGTCGTAACCTTTCTTTTTCTCTCCTGTGGAGATGTAATACTTCCCGCCGTGCGCTTTCTTATCCCACACGGTCTTACCGATTTTACCGTACGATTTCTGCTTGATGAGTTCTTCTTTTGGAACTATTTTATTCTTTTTTGTTCTACCGTCCCCTGCGTCTTCCTCTTCCTCCTCCTCCTCTTCTTCTTGCGCGAATCGACGATCTGAGGAATTCTTTTCCTCGATCTCGTCCTCGTTTCTTCCGGCAGTCCCGTACGTTTTATATTCCTCCCACGCTCTCGAGTGCTGCGCGCCGTCCGAAATCCGATCCAGCGATGGATTATAACACGTTTGGTCGTATTCACCGCTACTCATGTTTTAAATGCGTTTCTTATGTATAGGTTGTTTGAATGAAAATGTAACGCGCGTTCTCGTCGTCGAGGTTTGTGACGCGTGAGAAAGCGAGCATGTGTGTGTTTGACTACTCGTAGAAAAAAAAACAAAGCGTTTTCGGTCGATCGCGAGCTCTCTCTTCTAAAACCTAAATATTTCCCGGTCGGCCAAAAGAGGACACGAGTAATTATTTTCTGGAGGAGCTTTTTTCGAGATTGGAAAAGGTCACATTTTAGTTATCACAAAGATACCCCCGCTACCACTGACAGCATGAATAAAAATTACTACGTCACATTTCTGCGTCATTACAAACCGCTAATCATCTCGGTGAATCTTGCGAATCTCTGCTTTTTCTCGCCCCTTACGCTCCCATCGTCCAGGGACATTCTCGCTTTGCGCACGACGTCCTTTTTACGAAACGTTTTCGTTAACTGTTTCTTGGCAGAGTGTTCATCTTGTCTCGCACCGAGGATGTTTGTGAAGGAGCCAATCAAGGTGGCGAAAATACCACAGCCTAAGGTGACCCAAACGTACCAAAACGCGATTTGGCGCGTGCTTTCGGGAACAAAATCGCCGAATCCAACCGTACTCAAGGAGATGGTTGAAAAGTAGAGCGAGTCTATGTGCGACCAACCGCCGTTTCTGTTGACCGAGGTAAAGTAGGCAAAACCGAGCAGAAAAACGGCGGAAGAGATGAAAAAGGACGCGAGCATGTTCAACTTTTCCTTCCTGACCGCGTGATTGGCTTTGATGAGGTTCAAAAGCGTGACAATTTCAGACACAGAAATGCTCGTCCCGAAACTTTCCGCGAAACCATCGCCGGCGAGGTCGTCAATGTATTGATTCACGTCTTTGGTAGATACTTTTTCCCACCCAGAACCGAGGACATTCAAGAATGTCGACAAATCTTTCACTGGAATATTTACGGACAAATCTATCGTTCCGTAATTCGCGGTGGTTTGAATCGCCAAAGTTTTCATCATCTGCTGCACGTCGACCTCTAAATCCAACGGTTCCTTCATTTTCAACACCTTCAGAGCGTAAGAACTGAACAATCTCGCCACTTCCAATATTGGCTCGGTGAGGGCGGATAGAGAATAAGCAAATTTGGCAATCAGCGGCAAGCACGTGAACGTGACTAAGAGTTTGCCACCGTCTGTAATCGGTGTGATGTTCCCGTATCCAATCGTCGTCATCACGGTCCCCACGAAATACACCACGTCCGTGGCAGATAATTCCTCCTCTTCTTCTCTTTCGTTGTTTTCTATTTCTTTCAACGCGAAGGCCACCGCTAAGCCAAACGCGATTAACGTAAATTGCCTGAGAATAATTTTCTTGATCTTATGGCTCGACCCGTAGCCCATTAGCTTCAAACGTTCCTTAAATTTTATCTCACTCTGCGAATGATCTAATCTTGACTGCGACAGATCCATCGTTTTAAACTTTAGAAACTTGTACTTCACCTTTCTGAATTTATCCGTTCTCGAGTTCGATCTCTTTGGCTTTTTCTTCACAATTATCTTTTCGCCGTTTTCGCCGGTTGCAGTTGTCGCCGCGGTTGGTGCACTCGACGAAGTCGTTCCGGTTTCTCCAGAAGTCGTCGATTCTCCATCTCCGTCCGTGTTGCTTTCCGAATCCGCGTTCTCGTCGCCGCTGCTCGAATTATTATTGTCGTCGTTGTTGCCATTGTCGTTTTCATCGTCACCGCTTTTCTTCTTCGACGATATTTTCTTTTTCCCTCCTCCTTTCGAAACTCGCAAGACGTTTTGTAGTTTCCCAGTCTGAAACACAGAATCTCTCGTCGAATACTCCTTCTTGCACTGACATCTTTCCAGGAGAGGAACTAACCCCAAGACGTCGTTCGACTCCACGTGTAAGCCGCACCCGACCCAGGACGGTTTAGAGCACGTCGGGCACGTTATTCGTCGACACATTCTCTCTCCTTGTTTTCTATTTTCTAATCATAAAACACAAATATATATACAAATTTTTTTCTTTTCAAATCCGGTTGCGAGCGAGCCGAACGAACGAATGCAGGTCTGCTCTCCGTACTTTTTTTTTCGATTCGATTCGATTCGAGAGAGAGAGAGAGAGAGAGAGAGAGAGAGAGAGAGAAACACACACACAGAGAGAGAGAGACAGACAGACAGACAGAGAAAGACGCGAAAGCGCTGCGCGGTGGGAAACGTAATAAATATCTTTTTGCAAGCGTGTGATTTCACTCAGATTTCTGTTAATTTTCTGTTGTTGCGCAAAAGTCTGTCGTCGAATGGGGAAAAAGGAAAGGGAAAACGAGCAAAAAAGCGCGTCAAAGGACACGAAAGTACATAAATTTAAACAAGCGTGTATACTTGTTTTCGTTTTCGTCACTCATCAGTCGCGATGGGATTCTTTTCGAAGTTTAAGAAGAAAGAGGGCGATGTTAAAGCAGCGGCGCCTGCAAAAGCGACGGAGCCTGCGCTCGCCTCGGCGCAACCGGCGAAACAACCCGCCGCGTCTCCGGATGAAATCGCCTACGTCCAAGGAACGTGGCAACAGATCTTTCCCATGACGGGACCAAACAAACTGTCATCGGAAGATTTAGAGGCGAAGAAGACCGCGGTGGGAGTTTTGCTCTTCAGAGAGATTTTCTCGTTAGCGCCGGGAGCGTTGGAATTGTTTTCGTTTAGAAATGTCGAGGATCTGTACGAATCGCCCATGTTGAAAGCGCACGGGAAAGCGGTCATTGGTGCCGTAGACGCGGCTGTGCATTTACTCGATGATGTTTCAAAATTGGTGCCTATTTTGGAAGAACTCGGCCAATTCCACAACAAAAGAAATATCGTTTCCGAGCATTACGATGTCGTCGGGCAAGCTGTTGTGAATGTCATCGCCTCGGCGTTGAACGGACTTTCGGAAGCACAAACGAATGCGTGGGTTAAAGTTTACTCGACGATTAAGAGCGTTATGTTGGCTGCCGGTAAGTAAATAAGTTCTGTATGAACACGGCGTTAGGCTGTTAGGTGAAGTGAAAACTTTTATTAGATTTTTTGTTTATGCTTATATGTTTATAAGTAGTATACCAGTATGCTCAGTATAGTATATTTTAGTATATGTTTGCTCAAACGTTTCTAGCGCTATCATGACTACTATCACTACAACTACTGCTATTGCTCCTACCGCTTCACTTAGTCGCTTTCATTTTCTTTCGAGCTAGAAAACGAGCTCTCGCTTCGTTCATCTTCTCTTCTTGTTTAGCTTTCTGTTGCGTTTTGTCTTCTTGCACGCTCCCCGTCTTCGTGGCTATATCGCTCCCATTTTCAGGACCGCGACCAGAGGGCAAGCCTTCATCGTTCGCGTAAAATCCACCGCTAAGCTTCTTCACGTCGATGGGATTTTCCAATCTTGGCAACGCATCTTCGATCCATTCGTATTCCACTTTGCACACGTGTCTCAGAAACGGACGAGACGTCATGATCATCTCGTGATAGACAATCCAATCTGGCAATAATCCGTCTTCGTCCGCTAACGCTCGCGCAGAAGACGGGTGCACCTCCGCCAACGTTTTCGCTTCAAACGCAAACGTTTTGAAGCAATTGCTTGCTGTACCTCTTCTGGCAATTTTTGAGATGAATCCTTTCGCGAGCGCTTTGCGGACATTCTTCGTTCTCAAACGTTCGCTTTTATTTTTGTTATGTCTTTGTTCTTCTTCTTCTTCTCGAGACCTCTTGGACGACCAGGCACCGTCGTTATCATCCGATAGAGACCGCATGCAGTCTAGCAACTGTCTTCTCACATCTTTTGCAAACTCCAAGCCCCGTTCAGATAACGAATACTCTCTCGCAAAATCTCTTCGATACCGTTCTCTCTGCCAACGCTCGAATGTCCGTAGAAACACGATGTGATCTCCGAGCGTGAAAGCATCCTCTGAAACAATCTTCTGTAACGGATTCCCGCGGTATTCTCTGTTCTTATCATTTAGAGACGAGGAATCTGCAACTTCCAGTCTGTCTACCGATAACATCGCCGCGATTGTAGCGCACTCTTCGACGCACCCCAGTTTCTTCGCCTCGAGCATCGCCCGCGCTAAGTTTGGTTCCAGTGGTAAAGGGGCCATTTCTTTACCAATCTTTGTTATTTTTCCATTTTCATCAATCGCATCTAACACGTACAACTGCTTCAAAGCATCTTTTAGCGCAGACTCTTTCGGGCGATCGAGAAAGTCAAACCTTAAAACGTCCATGTCTTCCATCTCTAAAGATTTCAGATACAAAACGACGTTCACGAGAGAGGTTCTTTGGATTTCCGGCTCTGTGGCGTCGGCGAAATCGAGCTGGAAATTTTCTTTCGTGTATAAACGATAGCACTTCCCCGCTTGCGTTCGTCCTGCTCTTCCGGCTCTCTGCGTCGCCTGAACTTTAGAGATTTGCTCGACGTCTAAAGTTTCGATGCCGGTTGCTGCGTCGTATCGCTTCAATTTGACCACTCCAGGATCGACGACGTATACGATTCCAGGTACCGTCAACGACGTTTCGGCAATGTTTGTGGCGATGACTATTCTTCTGCACGTAGACTCTAACCCCTCCGGTTTTTTTGAAAAGACTCTCGCTTGCATTTCTGGAGTTAGCGCAGCATATAAAGGTATGATTTGCGCCAATTTACCTCCCATACTTTCAGAATCCATCTCCTTGACGCGTTCGTCTAGAATCTTGCACGCCCGGTCAATTTCACCTTTACCCGTTAAGAAACACAAAATGTCCCCGGGAATTTTGGCAGATTCGTGTATTTGTAAGACGGTGTCGATGGCGGCATCAAAATAAGCAATACTATTCTTCCCGTTATTCGAAACTGTCGGCGGTCTCTCCAAAGCGTGCGAAATTTTAACCGGGAAGGTTCTCCCGGGAACGTTGAACACCGGGCAGTTATTGAAATATGCACTAAATTTTTCCGAATCTAGCGTCGCACTCGTTACTACGACTTTCAACCCATTCTTCTTCGTATTATCTTTTGTAGTTGTTAACTTCTTCAATATCCCAAACAAAACGTCGGTGTTCACGGACCTCTCGTGCGCTTCGTCAAGAACAACGATGCCGTATCTTTGCAACTCCGGATCCGACAACACCTCCCTCAATAACATCCCGTCCGTTAAGTATTTAATTTTGGTATTCTTAGACGTGTTATCGTCGAACCGGACTGAGTATCCAACTAAGCCTTGGCCAAACCTTCTCTCGATATTTTTATCGTTATCGCACATCTCCTTGTGCACGCGTCTGGCAACTGAAATAGCCGCCACCCGTCTCGGCTGCGTGACGGCGATACCGTTTAATCTTCTCCCACAGTCATCACCGCTTTTCTGTTCTGACGACGATAAAATCTCATCTATGTGCTCCCACAAAATCTGCGCTATTTGCGTCGTCTTCCCAGACCCAGTTTCGCCTAAAATAACAACCACAGCGTTCGTTTTCACCGCCTGCACGATTTCGTTTTGATATCTTCGAATTGGAAGAAGATTTGGAATCTCTTCTTCTTCTTCTTCCTCTCGTTGTTCTTTTGCGTTTGACGTCATTCTGTTGCTATTCAAAATCCCAAGTTAAGAGGAAGAGGAAGAAAACTGGGTCGCGTGGTTGACCGTTTTACTCGTCATTCACGCTCGCGTTCGCCTTTTATTTACAATCAATCCACTTTCGAGACCGAGAATGAGGAAAAACGTCAAAAAGTTGTACGCCTCTTGAAAAATAAAAAGGAGAAAAGAACTCTCTCTCTCTCTCTCTCCGTTTGATACTATCAACATCACCATCATCAGTAATAATATAATTGTAATTATTATCGTTAACGAGAGAGAGAGAGAAGAGTCGTTTAGAACGGGCACGCGCAAACGCTTTCAAAATGGCACCCCCAGCCGCGAGCGTCTTGAAGAAAGCCCGGGAAGCGGCGGCGAGATTAAAAGAGAAGAAGATGAAATTGGAGTCGATGGTGAAAGAAGAAGAAGAAGAAGATTTGGGAGACATGTGCGGACCGATGCGACCACCACCGGGACCATCGGTGGGACTAACAGAAGAGTACGATTTGGACGAAGAAGAAGCTGGACCGACCATGCCACCGCCAATGGCGACGACGACGACAAAGAAGAAAGGACGGTGGGGAGCTGATTCCTCCGACGACGAGGCGGAGGAAGGAGTTGAAGAAGAAGAAGAAGAAGAAGAAGAAGCGACAGCGACGAATGATAATAAGAATAACAATAACAAGCAAAAAGAATCGTACTTAGAAAAGATGATGAACGAACAAGCAGAGTTTGCGAATTTTACGGCGCAGCAAATGCAAACAGAAGAAGGAGAAGATGGGAGTGTTCGCGAAGACGACGTAAAACACGCGCGAAAAAGGAACAAGCGAGAGGTAGTTGACGTTGCAAAGTTATTGACGCCTCCCAGCGATGATTCAGACAACGATGACGACGATAATAAGAATAGTATTGATAGAAAACGCGCGGAGAACGGAAGAAGGCAACAACCTAGAATGGATCCCACGCCAGAAATGGAGGATTTAGAAGATGGTCATAAAACAATGGACACGCCTCCGATGGGAGAAGAAGTCGAAGATGACGACGGAAGAGAAGCTCGTCCAATGTTACCACCAGGATCGATGCGAGAACAAATTGTAAACGCAAACAGAGGCATGGTTGAAGAACGTAGAGCATTGTTGGACGGCGCCGTGGCGAATAATAAGAATAACAACAATGAATTTTCTGAATCTGAAGAAGACGAAGAAGATGGCAAAAAAGTGGAATACGTGCCTCTTCTTCCGAAACCTCACGACCACAAGAAAGCGTGCAGGTCGGTCGAGTGTTTCGAAAAGCTTGGACACATCGACGAAGGTACGTACGGTGTCGTTTTCAAAGCCAGAGATAAGGAAACGGGAGAAATCGCCGCGTTGAAAAAAGTGAAAATGGACAAGGAGAGAGAAGGCTTCCCAGTCACAGCTTTGAGAGAGATTAACACTTTGTTGCAGTTACAACACAAGAACATCGTGTACGTGAGTGAAGTTGTCGTTGGTCGATCGATCGATCAAGTTTTTATGGTCATGGAATATTGCGGACGCGACTTGAATCGCATGATGGATGACATGAACAGGGGATTTACGCTCCCGGAGTGCAAATGTTTAGCCTGGCAACTGCTATCGGGAGTAAGCTATTTACACGAAAACTGGGTCTTGCATAGAGATTTAAAGACAACAAACGTCTTATTTAACGATTTAGGCGAGTTGAAGATTTGCGATTTCGGTTTAGCACGAGAATACGGGTCGCCTTTGAACAACTACACGCCGTTGGTGTGCACGCTCTGGTATCGACCGCCCGAGTTGCTCTTAGGCGAAAAGAAGTACTCCTACGCCGTCGATAATTGGAGCTTGGGATGCATATTCGCTGAATTGTTGCAAGGGAAACCTTTATTTCCCGGGCGAACCGAAATTGATCAAATTGATAAGCATTTTCGCATGCTTGGCACGCCTAATGAACAGATATGGCCCAAGTTCAAATCTTTACCGCATGCGACCAAAGTGAACTTTGCGGTCCACCCGCACAACTCGCTGCGCCAACGCTTTCCAAAACATCGCGAACACGAAGACGAAATTGAAATTGGACCCGGAATCTCAGACGCTGGCTTTGATCTTTTGAACGGTTTGTTAGTCTTTGATCCGGAGCGACGACTTTCGGCCACGGAGGCATTGAAGAGCAGATGGTTTTCCGAAGAGCCGAGGAAGAACAGCAGCCGAGAGTGGCAAGAACTCTTGAGACGGTTGAAATAGCACTTTACATTTAGAATAGAATAGAATGTCCGATAGACAAAATATAGAAAGGAGAACAGTATTCACTCACTCACTCACTCATAGCTGGTGTGTGTGCGTGTGTGTGTGTGTGTTCTTTTCGTGTAAATCATGTAATAGTACAAGTGAGCAGTTCAAAAGAAAAGCAAGTGCTGAGAGAGGTGCGCACGAGAGTATGGGCTCAAGCACGTCACACAGTCAATCCAAAAGCAGAAAAAAGCAAAAAAGGAGGGTAGGTGGAAACGTTTCGGAATCGTCGTCATAATACAAACGCGTGCGTCATCTCAGTGCATGTCAGAGAAGAAACTCTCGGACATAGATTGGAAGGTAAATATATATTTTCTTAATTCGAATTCGATGCGTAGGAGCGATGATATCCTTCGCATCGCGTCTCTTAGTCGCCCGCGCGCGGCGTTGTTTTTTCCTCGAGGATTAGAAAAAACCTCTTACCGTACTTTTTTCTTCGAGAGCGGAAATGAAGTCGGGTGCGAGGGAAAGAGGGGAACGCGAAGACGATGTCTGCCAAAAAACGTCTGAAATAGGAAGACGCGTCTTCTTCGAGCGCGATTCTGAAGGAGTTTTTGGAATGCGCTCCTTTTGTCCATCCCTCTCGCGCGCGATTACGAGCGCAAATTTTTCTTGGAGTCTTCTCTCTTTTCCAGCATTGCCGCCGTCACCTATTTTTTCAGATAGTGCAACGCGAATGCGTTCTGAAAGTTTTGTGGGAGGGGATGAGATTCATCTACTTCAACGTGTCGGAAGACGGCTAGAAGTTTAGTTTGTGTTATCGTCGTTTGAAACGTTCTGTGTATTCGATTGAAACTCACCGCTTCAATCTCTCTCTCCCTCTTTATCCCTTCCGTACCCAAAACAGATTCATCAAGTGCTCTCGAGTGATAAGGTTCAGCGTATCAACACGCCGATAGTACAACTGCACTTTCGGACCACCAGCCGGGACAACAACGAAGAAGAGAATACTCAAGTCCTCGAGCTTGATAAGTCAGAACTCGAAACCGTCATCGCATCGTTAGAAGAAGCTAAGGAAGCTCTGGCGAGATTGAACGATACGAACTCGAAGAAATAGAAAATATCTGCGAAAACATATTAGAACAAACAAGCTCTAGAACAAGCCAATAACGACAAAAGCGAACACGATGGCCGTCACTCAAAACAACAACAAGCAAGAATTAGCAGGTTTCAGCAAAAAGTGCGCATCTTTGAAGAAAGAAGGCGATCAGCTTTTCATGAAGCAAGAGCACCTCCGTGCCATTCATACGTATGAGAAAGCGTTGGGTTTAGCGTTAGCAGGGAGTCCGGAAAGATCTGCCCTTTTGACTTCTCAAGCTGCGTGCTGGATCCGCGAGAAGCAGTTTTCGCACGCAATCTTATGCTGCACAGCAGCTTTGGAAGATG
>Ga0255751_10003296_pt1 | contig 14865 bp, 17 predicted proteins | sample 071ome_20_FD_179951 | JGI IMG/M metagenome (GOLD analysis project Ga0255751, IMG submission 179951) | Coastal salt marsh microbial communities from the Groves Creek Marsh, Skidaway Island, Georgia - 071412BT metaG (version 2) | ecosystem: Environmental > Aquatic > Marine > Intertidal zone >...
CGTGATAATGAAAAATCTAAAGTATTTGTAAAAATTACAAAGACTAAAGTTCTTGCTGCGTTTGGTCAAATTATTGAAGTATTATTTTCACAAGGTAAATTCCCACTAGGAGTTAAACCTACACCCGTTCCAGAAAATTCTGCAGAGTATGCAAGATTAAATCCTCAAGCACAACAAGCAGAAGAAGAGTTACCAGAAAATATAGAACCAAAAGATATTTATGGTTATATAGGTGATGGTAAAACTATTCCTCCAGGAGCAACTGCTTCTGATTTATTAAGAACTGTTGCACAGGATTATGAGAAATTAGGATTTGAAGAAGGATCTTCTATTCAAGGTGAGCCTCAAATTGAACCAGCTAAGATGGCTGCAGAGGCAATGGAAAAAGTTATTCATGATCAATTAGAAGAATCTAAAGCAGTAACTATTATGCGTCATACATTTTTTGAAATGGCGTTAATGGGTACAGGAATTATTAAAGGTCCATTTACCAATACTAAAACATATCATAGCTATGATAGAGTTGAAGATGTAAATGTTTATATAGCAAAAGAAAAATCAGTACCAAGTATTGAAGCAGTATCTTGTTGGGATTTTTATCCAGATCCAAATGCTACCAATATTGATGACTGTGATTATGTAATTCAAAGACATAGTTTTAATAAACAACAATTAGTTGATTTAAAAAAGAAACCTATGTTTGATAGTGAAGCAATTGAAGCAGCTTTATCAGAAGGACCTAACTATCAAGTCAGAGGATATGAATCTTCATTATATGATAGAGAAAATATTACCAGTGTATATAATAATAGATTTGAAGTTTTAGAGTACTGGGGTATTTTAGATGCAGAGATTGCTAAAGAGTGTGGATTAGATGTTGAAGAGGATATGGATTTTGTTCATGTAAATGCATGGATATGTGGTAATAATATTTTAAGATTAGTAGAAAATCCATTCACTCCAAAAAGAATACCTTATTTAGTTTGTCCATATGAAGTTAATCCTTATCAATTTTTTGGTGTAGGTATTGCAGAGAATATGGAAGACTCACAACAAATTATGAATGGTCATGCTAGAATGGCTATTGATAATTTGGCATTAGCAGGTAATTTAGTTTTTGATGTTGATGAAACGATGTTAGTACCTGGTCAGGATATGAAAGTATTTCCTGGTAAAATATTTAGAAGACAAAGTGGACAAACAGGTCAAGCTGTTCATGGATTAAAATTTCCTAACACTGCTGTAGAAAACTTACAAATGTTTGATAAGTTTAGACAACTAGCAGATGAATCAACAGGTATACCATCATACTCACATGGTGCTACAGGTATTCAATCAACAACACGAACTGCTTCAGGTATGTCTATGTTGATGGGTGCAGCAGCATTAAGTATTAAAACAGTTATAAAAAATATTGATGACTACCTATTAAAACCCCTTGGTGAAGCATTCTATCATTGGAACATGCAGTTCAATGAAGATGCTCCAGAGATTAAAGGAGATCTAGAAGTTAAAGCAGAAGGTACTTCTTCATTAATGCAGAAAGAAGTTAGATCACAAAGATTAATTACATTCATGCAAACTGCTTCTAATCCTTCTCTTGCACCTTTTGTTAAATGGCACACATGTCTTAAAGAGATTGCTAAATCATTGGATATTGATCCAGAACAACTTATCAATGATCCAGACAAAGCAGCAATATTCGCAAACATAATGGGGATGGTAAATGGAAATCAAGCTAATAGAGCCTCTACTGGAGGACAAGGTCAAATGGGACAGGCTGGACAAGTACCTGTCGGAGCTTCAGCAACAGATGTATCAGGAGCTGGAGGTGGCAACATCGGAACAGGCAATGTACCGATGCCAGGGGAAACTGGCTTTAGTGCGTCAGCTACGGAACCTACAGGAAGCACACAAACGTAATAAGGAATATTAAATGGCATACACACTCAAACAAGGAGCAGACGGTTTATATAGTTTAGATACACAGGATACGTTTAAAACAACGCCTGTGCAAACTTTTGATACATCTGCGTTTGAGGCTTATACACCAACACAAAAAACAGAATTAGTTGGTGGAACTGATTTAGCAGAACAAACTAAAAAAGTTATGCGTGAAATGCCAGGTCAAATTCAAACTGTAACTGACCCAGAAACAGGTGAAGTTAAAACAGTTCAAAAAGGTGCTGGTCAAGTTGAAGTAGAAGAAAAACCTATTACAAGTTTAACAACAGCAACAGGTGCTGCGGTTACTCCAGAAACACCATTAGAAAAAGCTGCAAGAATATCTCAAATGTTTCCTGCACAAACACAAGGTGGAATTGATCCAGATCAATACTTAAATAGAATACAAGATATACAAAAACAACAACAAAAAGCACAGCTAACTAATACATTAGTTCAAGGTGGATTAGATATTGGAATGACTTACTTGCGAGGTAAGCTAGGTGGATTCTCAACTGGAGGTATTGTACAAACTCCATTATCAGGTGGTGCATTTCCAGGTACTAGTTTTATGGGTGCTGGCGGTGCTGGTTCTAGTTTAATGGGAGCAGGCGTTGCTGGTGGTGTAGGTTATGGATTAGGTAAATTAATTGGTGCTAAAGAATCTGAATCAAAAGGAATGGGTGCTGGTGCAGCAATTGGATACGCTGTAGGTGGACCTATTGGTGGTGTTATTGGTGGAGCACTAGGCGGTGTGTTTGGATGTTTCTTACCTGATACTAAAATTACTATGGCTGATGGCTCAGAAAAAGAAATTATTAATATTGATTTAAAAGACAACATTGCAATAGGTGGTGGTGTATTTGCTTTAGGTAAATTTTTAATTACAAACTTATACGACTACAAAGGAATTAAAGTTTCTGGAAGCCATATGGTTAATGAAGATAATCAATGGTTAAGAGTTGAAGATAGTCAATATGCAAAATCACTAGGTAATGATGAGCATGTTGTTTATACACTAGGTACACAAAATAGAAGAATATTAATTAATGATATTTTATTTACAGACTACTTTGAAGTTGATGAACAACTAGAATTAGTTTCTCAAGGCAACAAATATTTTAACTCTTGGAAAACACATTCTAACGAACTTCAGAATAAGAATGTAGATATTATGAATGCAAGCTAGACTTTGGAATTTAGATAAAGACTATAATTATTTAGTCAAATGGTGGAATCAATATGAGTTTGGAGTAGTTCCAAAAAAATGTTTACCACCACAAGGTATAATAGTTGAAGTAGATAATCAACCTATTTGTGCTGGTGGTTTATACAGATGTGTAGATTCTAACTTTGGTGTAATGGAGTGGATAGTTGCAGACAAAGAAGCTAATTTAAAAGTAACACATAAAGCTTTAAACTTATGTATTCAGGAAATTATAAAATTAGCTAAAGAGTATAATATTGAATTGATATATTCAATGACTGCAGAACAAGCATTACATAAACGATATACTAAATATCATGGATTTGAATTAGTAGAAAATAATGTAAAAACTTTTTTAAAAGACTTGACAAATTCGTATAAAGAGTTAGAATGGATATCAGATGATATTCAATTTGAAAAACAAAAAAATAGGAATATATAATGGCAATAGGACCAGGAGAAAAAGTAACGACTACAGGAATGATGGATGTTAGACCAACAACTCCTCAAGCACCAGATTTAAGTGCTTTAGGACAAGGAGGTCAACCTACTCCACAACCTAAAGCTGCACCTATGCCTGCACCAAAAACTGGTGATGATTTAAGAAGTCAATTTCCAGAAGCATCTGATTTGGAAATACAATTTGCTGAAAGGGCAAAATCATTAACGGATGAAGATATGGCAACATTACAATCTGTCTTATCTCCATCTGTTAGAACTGCACTAGGTAAAATTATACCAGAGTTCAAAGAAGTTATGGACGCTTATGGTAGCAATGAACCTAATGTTGTTATACCTTTATCTATGGCAAGTAACTTTGCTATGATAAAATATGGTGGTGCATCAGTTGAAGAAGCTATACAAAACTTTACATCTGATTTACTTGCATCATCTGAACAACAAGTTCAACCGATGGAACAACAAACAACTGTGCCACCTAGTCAACCTATGGCTCAACAACCACAAGGTTTAATGGCTAGCCCACAAAATATGGAACAAGTATAAGAGCTACCCTTATCCATAAGGCACTCAACCCAAGAGGTAAAAATAATGGAAGAAGAAAACAACGTTCAGGAAACTGAACAAGAGCTTGAAGCGACTGAAGAAAAACAAGAAGTAAAAAAGGAAGTTAAGATTCCAAATCAAAATCCTTATCACAAAGATTATGGTGATGATGATGATGAGACTAAAGCTTTTCTTTCTGGTAAACTTTCTAAATATCATCAGGAGCAGAGAGACAATAAGGCAAACGCAGCAACCGAACAGAAGGACACCGATGCGTCTGAAGAAACTGCAGACTCAACAGACACCAAGGCTACTCCTATCGCTGAACGCCCTGTAACTGCTGAAGATAAAGTCTTTAAGAAACGTTATGACGATCTTAAAAGACATTACGATTCTACGATTCAAAAACACAAGGACGAACTTCGTTCTTTACGAACTCAATTAGAATCAAGTACTAAACAATTTGTTCCTCCTAAATCTAAAGATGAATTAGATAATTGGAGAAAAGAATATCCTGATGTTTATGAGATGATTGAAACCATCGCTATGAACAAGGCAGATTCTAGAGCAAAAGAAGTTGAAGAAAAATATCAATTTCTACAATCTCAACAAGAACAGATTGCAAAGGAGAAAGCTGAAGTAGAACTTTTAAAACTACATCCAGACTTTAATGATATTCGTCAGAAAGAGGAATTTCATGAATGGGCTGCAAAGCAAGATCCTGTTATACAAAGTTGGTTGTATGAGAATACATCTAATGCGTCATTAGCTGCTAGAGCCATTGATCTATATAAAATGGATGCTGGTGTTAGTAAGCTAAACAAACAGGAAAAAGCTGATGTAAAAAAAGAAGCTGCTAAAGCAATCACCAAAACTAAAAAGAGTACTGATTCTGATATGCCAAAGAAAAAAATTTGGACTATCGGTGAGATTTCTAAATTGAAACCTCATGAATATGAGAAGTACGAGAAGGAAATAGACCTAGCACGTTTAGAAGGTAGAATCCAACAATAACCTTAAACTAAACAATACCAAATAGGAGGATATATATTATGGCTTTTGGTAGTGCTGGTGGATACGGAAATTTACCTTCAGGTAATTTCACTCCACAAATTTTTAGCCAAAAGGTTCAAAAATTCTTCAGAAGAGCATCAGTGGTAGAAGATGTAACTAACACTGACTATGCTGGAGAAATTGAAAACTTTGGTGATACTGTTAAAATAATAAAAGAACCTACAATCACTGTACAAGATTATGCGAGAGGTACAGCTGTTTCTACTCAAGATTTAGCTGACGATCAAATTACTCTTGTAGTTGATCAAGGTTCTTACTTTGCATTCAAAGTAGATGACATTGAAGAAAGACAATCTCATGTAAACTTTGAATCACTTGCAACTTCTTCAGGTGCATACTCATTAAAGAAGAACTATGACTACAATGTATTAAAATACATTTATGACAACGCTGCAACTTCAGCTGGTAATACTGGAACAGATGGTTCACCAATCGATGGTGATGATGCTGTTGACACATTAGCAGATGTTGTATCAGCTGCAAAGACAGTTCTTGATGGTAATGACGTACCAGAAGAAAATAGATGGTTAGTTGCACCGCCTGCATTCTTTCAACAATTAAGAAAAGCAGGTGCTAAACTATCAGACCAGTCAATTTTGAATGATGGTGCTGTATCACAAATCAGAAATGGTAAAGTCACTGACAGACCATTATTTGGTTTCAATATGTACATGACCAATTCAATTGCTGTGTCTAGTGGAAGTGCTTCTGCAAAAACATTTGGTTCATCTGGAGCAAATGAATATGCGTTCTTATATGGACACATGTCTGCAGTTGCAACTGCTAACCACATTGCTAAAACAGAATTAATCAGAGACCCTGATTCATTCGCAGATATCGTTAGAGGACTACACGTATTCGGAAGAAAAATCTTAAGAGACGATGCAGTTTACTCTGGCGTTATAACAATCGGTTAATAATAGAGGAGGACAAAAACAATGACTGCTTATAATAGTTCAAACAGTAATAGAATCCTTAAAGCTTCAAGCGATAAGGTTCGAATTATGTCAGAAGTTGTAGATTTCTCTTCTACAACTAATGCCATTGCTGACACTTTTGACGTGATTGGTATCCCAGCAAATACTTTAGTACTTGCTGCTGGATTAGACGTTATTAGTGCTGGTACTGGTTCTGGTACAATTGCTGTAGGAGACAGTGCAAATGGAGCATATTACTCTGCTGCTGCTGCACCTACATCTGCAGGACAAGCAACAATCACAGATGATTCTAAAGTCTACTCATCAGGAGATGACATTAGATTAACGATTGCTACTGCTGCAGTAAATGCAAAAGTAAGAGTATGGGCTGCTATGATTTCACTTGATCAAGGTGGAAACGCTGCAGACACTGATACTCAATCAGTAACTTTTAGTTAATAAATAAAATTCTTGGGGGGATTAAGTTCCCCCCTTGAGTACTTGGAATGCCAAATGGGTTCCATTTTATAACTCGCTTAACAAGGAGATAAAAAATGACATTAAATATGTTACCTTTATTCAATTCATTAACAGTAGGATTTGACTCTATGTTTGATGAATTATCAAAATTACCAACTTCAACTTTTCCTCCATATAATATTGAGAAAGTAGAAGAAGGAAAATATAAAATTACTTTCGCAGTTGCAGGTTTCAACAAACAAGACGTTGATATATCTTGCAAAGAAAATACTTTGAAAGTGTCAGGCAAAATTGAAATGCCAAAGAACGCTGACTACTTATACAAAGGTATTGCTGAAAGAGCATTCAATCAGTCTTTCAAATTAGCTGATTACACAACTGTAGTTGGTGCTGAAATGAAAGATGGTTTACTTCATGTAGAATTAGAACAAGATCTACCTGAAAGTAAAAAAGAAAAGAAAGTAGATATAAAATAAATTAAACAAAGGGAATCCCATCAACCATGGCAACTACCTATTTAACATTAGTTAATAGGACTCTTCGTGAGTTAAATGAAACAGAATTAACTTCAGCAACTTTCTCTAGCAGTAGAGGAGTTCAAACTGCAGTTAAAGATTTTGTAAATAAATCTATTCATGACATTTATAACGAAGCAGGTGAACTTCCTATTCTCTACACAGAAACTTCACAACAAACTTATGTTGGACAACAGGAATATGCTTTACCTGCAAATATGCGTAAGGTTGATTGGGATTCTTTTATTATTAGTTCTGGTGAATTATTAACTAATCCTGAATTTACTTCTGATATTAGTAACTGGACAACTTTATCTGGTTCTCCTAGTTATTCTTCTAATGGTAATGGAAGAATCTTATTAAATGATTCTGCTGTATATCAAGCTGTTACTACAGTTAAAAATAGACAATACAGAATACAAGTTAGATTAGTTGATACTTCATCATCAGGTTCTAGTTTAAAAATACAAGTAGGTACATCTGCTGGTGATACTACAAATTTAAATACAACTGTATCTGTAACAAATACAGGTGAAGGAAATATTTTAGATACAACATTTACAGCTACAAGTTCTACAACTTATATTACTATTGATAATGATTCAACAGATAATTTAGAAGTAGATTATGTTAGAGTAAGAGATAATACTTTAGTTCCAACTAAATTAAATTTTATTACTTATGATGCATTTTTACAAAACAGAAAACCAACTGATGATAGAGCAGGGGATGATGCTTTTGATAAGCCTATCTCTGTATATAGAAAACCAGATTATGGGTATTTTGGTTTAACCCCAATACCTGATAGAAGTGATTATGTAATTAAGTATGGATATTATATTACACACACTGATCTTTCTGCCTATGATGATGCTATTAGTTTACCTGATCGTTTTGCACCACTTATCATAGATAGATGTAAATATTATACTTATATGTTAAGATCAGATCCACAACATGCACAATTAGCAGAAAGAGATTATGCTAGAAAATTAAAACTACTACAAGTTGATTATGCTTCTCCTCAAGATTATATGAGAGATGACAGAGTATTATCTGGTAGTATCAACGTACAATTTATATAGGAGAAACACATGCCAGAAAGAGACATGAATAAAAAAGTTCAAGATAACTTAGATTATAAATTTGAAAAAGAAGATAAGCAAAGGATGGCTATTATTAATAACCCTAATCTTGATGCTTATGAAAAAAGAATGTTATTACAAGGAATCAATCCTTACGCAGAAGGAATGCCTACAATAACTAAAGAAGGTGAAAATATAATCATTAAAGAAAATCCTGAAGTAGAAAAAAAGATAATGTCAGGTGAGTAATGACTAATGCCAACAGCAGATTTAATTTCACCATTTGTTGTTAGCTGTGCTGGAGGATTAACTCTTAACAAAGATGTATTCTCTATGCAACCTGGTGAGGCTTTACAGTTACAAAACTTTGAGCCTGACATTGAAGGTGGATACAGAAGAGTTCAAGGTAATACAAAGTATAATACTAATATAGTACCTCAAGTTGTATCTGCAAATGAGAAAGTCGTTATGTCAGCTATATTTAATGGTCAAGTATATGCTGCACGAGGTGGTAGTATTCAAAGAGGAGCTTCAACGGGATCATGGACTTCTGTTACTACAGGTTTAACTACACCTACGGTTAATTATAATTTTAGAATAGTTAATTTTAATGGTACTGAAAAATTAATCGTATGTACAACTGTAGATCAATACGCATTAAGTATAGATACATCTAATAGTGTAACTACATTTAATGGCACAAATGCACCTCAGTATCCTAAATATGTAGAGGTATTTAGAGATCATGTATTTTATGCAGGTATGACTTCAAATCCAGAAGAAGTTGTATTTTCTGAACCATTTAATGAAGATGGATTTTTAACTGCAAATGGTGCTGGTAGTTTTAGAGTTGATACTGAAATTGTAGGATTAAAAGTATTTAGGGATGTTTTATATATTTTTGGTAAAGATAAAATATTTAAACTTGCAGGTTCAGCTAAATCAGATTTTGTAGTACAACCTGTAACAAGACAGATTGGTTGTTTAGATGGTGGTTCTATTCAGGAATTAGGTGGAGATATTATCTTTCTTGCACCAGATGGATTAAGAACAGTTGCTGGTACAGATAAAATTGGTGACGTTGAATTAGGCTCAATCTCTAGACAAATACAAGCAAGAATTGATGAAATAACTTTTGATAGAATTAGTTCGTTAGTTATTAGAAGTAAATCACAATACAGAATTTTTTATCCAGACGATGATGGAACAGAAGCTGGTTCAAAAGGAATTATAGCTGTATTAAAAACTAATTCTAATACTGGATCATTAGGATTTGAATATGCAGATATTGTTGGATTTAAACCATCATGTACAGATTCAGAATACAATGGTACAGATGAATTAATAGTTTATGGTGGTTATGATGGTTTTGTATATAAATTTGAAAGTGGTAATGTAATTACAAGAGCAGCATCTACTGAAAATATTGTAGCTTTCTATAGATCTCCAGATATGGTTATGGGTGATCCAGGTATTAGAAAGTATATGCAAAGAGTTAACTTAAACTACGAAGGTGAAGGTAGAGATGTTAATGCTCAATTATCAGTTAAATATGACTACGGTGATACTAATACACCACAACCACAAAAAATAAATATTACTGCAGCTGGTGGAGTTTCTTTATATGGATCAGCTATTTATGGAACTGGAGTTTATGACGCAACAGGTATTCCATTAGTTAGACAATCAGTAGAAGGTTCAGGATTTGCAGTAGCTTTAAAAATAGATGATAACCAAGGTGCAGATATAATATCTATTAAAGGTTTTCAACTAGAATTTACCCCAGGAGGAAGAAGATAACATGGCAGGATATTCAGCTAGACAAAGTACTTATACGTCAGGTGATACTATTTTAGCGGCTCATACTAATGATGAGTTCAATACTGTACTTGCTGCTTTTGATGCAGCTACAGGTCACAAACACGATGGTACTGCAGGAGAAGGTGCATATGTACCTTTAATTGCAGATTCTGATGCTAATAATAAAATTGTATCTGATACAGCTAATAATAGATTTGGAGTATTTGTTGAAGTTACAGGATCTCCTGTTGAACAAATAAGATTTCAAGACGGTGCTATTGTACCTGTTAATGATAATGATATTGATTTAGGTACAGGTTCTTTAGAATTTAAAGATGCATACTTTGATGGTACAGTTACCGTTGATGCTATTGCTTTTCCAACAACTACAGTTACAGATATATTAGATGAAGATACATTGTCTTCTGACAGTGATACAGCATTAGCTACTCAACAATCTATTAAAGCATATGTTGATTCACAAGTTGGGGCAATTGATACTTTAGCAGAAGTATTAGCTAATGGAAACAATACAGGTGGAACTAATATTAATGTAGATGATGATGATAAAATACGTGTTGGTGCTAATCCTGATTTAGAAATTTACCATGATAGTACATCTAATCAAAGTAGAATATATGCAGCGGGTATAGGCGACTTACGTATCGGTGCTGCAAATCTAAGACTTTCTTCTATTCTTGGTACAGAAACATACCTACATGGTACAGCCAATGGTGCTGTAACAGTTTATTATGATAACTCTATAAAACTTGCAACAACAAATACAGGTATTGATGTAACAGGTACAGTTGAATTTGATTCATTATCTGATGGTACAACTACCATTACGGGATTTGTAGATGAAGATAATATGTCTTCTAATAGTGCATCACTAATACCAACTCAACAATCTGTAAAAGCATACGTTGATTCTAGTGTAGCAAGTTCAGATACATTAGCTGAATTAAATGATACAAATATTTCATCACCAGCTTCTGGTCACATATTAGTTTATGATGGAACTGATAGTTTTGATAATGTAGCAGTATCTGGGGATATTACTTTAGCTTCGGATGGTACAGTTGCTATCGCTTCAGGTGCAGTTGTAAATGCTGATATTAATGCTTCTGCTGCTATTGCATACTCTAAATTAGATTTAACAGGTAATATTTTAAATGCAGACATCAATGCTTCAGCTGCTATTGATGCTACAAAGATTCATGATGGTACGGTTTCAAATACAGAGTTTGGATATCTGAATGGTCTTACTGGTGCTATTCAAGGTCAGATAGATGGTAAACAAGATTCAGATGCAGAACTAACAGCTATTGCTGGATTAACTTCAGCTGCTGATAAAGGTATTCAATTTACTGGTTCAGGTACAGCTGCAACTTATGATTTAACAGCTGCAGGTAAAGCATTATTAGATGATGCTGATGCTTCAGCACAAAGAACAACTTTAGGATTAGGTACATCAGCTACATTTGATGTAGGAACAGGTGCAAATAACATTGTACAATTAGATGGATCAGGTCAATTACCTGCTGTAGATGGAAGTCAATTAACGGGATTATCATATGCTAGTAATGGTTTTGCTGTAGCTATGGCAATTGCACTTTAACCTATTGACTTTTTTACGAACAACGATATAATATAATATAAGGAGAATAAATAAATGGCACAGGATTTTGAATCAACTGGATCACAGATAACAAATTCTGAAACTACTTTATTAACTGCAGATTCTGATGATGCTATTATTGGTTTAAGATTAACTAATATTACAGCAGCTACAGTAACTACAGATGTATACATTGATAAAGGTGGTTTAGGAACTGATAGATACATTGCTAAAGATTTAAGTATTCCACCAGCAAGTTCAGTAGAACTTATTCAAGGTGGTGCTAAAGTTGTTATGCAATCTGGAGATGTACTCTATGGGTTATCAAGTGCAGCAACAAGTGTTGATGTGTGGTTAAGTAGAGTTGATAGTATTAGTACATAGGAGATAATATGGCAGAAGTAAATGGAACAATATATGTAGGTGATAAACCTGCAACTGAAGATATATATCACCATGCTGCAACCATGGATCAAAATATGACTGTTGAATCTGCAGTACTTGCAGGTCCAGTTACATTTACTAATACAGTAACCGTAACAGGAACATTGGTAATAGTATAATGAGTAAAATAGAAGTCGACCAGGTCGATCCACAATCGGGCACAACGTTAACACTAGGAACTTCTGGTGATACTGTTGTTGTACCTTCAGGTGTAACTTTAGATGGAAGTAATGCAACCTTAACAGGTTTTAGTTATACTCTATCTTATACTAAAGGTACGTTTACTGGAGACAATACTACAACTGATTTCACCATTGATAGCGGTAGAGCTGTTGATGATGTTTTAGTTTATGTCAATGGATTTTTACTCACTCCTACTGATGACTATACGATTTCAGGCACAACATTAAGTTTTACTACTGCACCTGCAACTTCTGCAGAGATTGTGGTTAGATATTTACCTTTAAATAGTGGTGGAGTTTATACAAACGATACAGCAACTGGAGATAACTCAACTACAGATTTTACAATAGATTCAGGTAGAACCGTTGAAGATGTGATTGTAACAGTTAATGGTGTAACTTTAGTTCCTGCAACAGATTACACAATATCGGGTACGACTTTAAGTTTTACCACAGCACCAGCAACATCTGCTGAAATATCCATTAGATACTTGAGGTTAAACTAATGGGAGCTATTACTAGAGCAGCAGCAAATAACATTACGACAGGTGGAGTAATTTTACCTGCTGGAATTAATGACACTTCTGTAGCTAGTATTTCAGAGTTAGAGCAAGTGGAAACTGGTGGTGGATTAAATTTAATTTCATCACAAACTGCTAGTGCTTCAGCTTCTATAGAGTTTACAACAGGATTGGATAGCACCTATGATGTTTATAAGTTTGAGTTAATTAACTGTCATGCAAGTACAGATAATAGCAAATTATTATTTAATGGTAGTACAGATGGGGGTTCTAATTACAATGTTACAAAAACAAGTACTGCTTTTGTAACTGACCATGATGAATCTGATACATCTACTCAATTAGCATATAGCGTAGGTTTTGATTTAGCACAAGAAACAGGCGACCAAAGATTAGCTTCTAAATTTGGAATAGATAATGATCAATCAATGTGTGCAACTATGTATTTATTTTCACCAAGTTCAACAACTTATGTAAAACACTTTATTGCAACTTCTCAAAATTATACAAACAATGATCTTTCGCAAAGTTATTTTGTAGCTGGTTATATGAATACAACTAGTAGCGTAAATGCCATTAAATTCGTTATGGACACAGGCAACATAGACGCTGGAACAATTAGAATGTATGGGATTCAATCATCATGAGCATAGCATTATCATTAGGAAATAATTTAACTACAAATGGTGTCTTTAAACCTGCTGCGGTAAACAATACTTCAGTCAATAATGTAACTGATTTTGCAAGTGTACCTGCTGGTGGAGCATTGTTTTTACTTTCTACTCAAACGGCATCCGCTTCAGCATCTATTGAGTTTACATCAGGAATAGATAGTACCTACGACAGTTATATTTTTAAAATAATAAATTGCCATCCAGCATCAGATAATAGATTATTTCAATTTAATGGTAGTACAGATGGTGGCTCTACTTATGCTGTAACAAAAACTACAACTAATTTTAAAGCTACACATGACGAAGCTGATACAAGTACGAATTTAACTTATGATACAGGTAATGATTTAGCACAAAGTACAGCAGACCAAAGACTAGCCGAAGGAGTTGGTGCAGATGCAGACCAAAATGTTAGTGGAACATTACAACTTTTCAATCCTTCAAGTACAACATACGTTAAGCACTTCATAGCTAGATTTAATACTTCTGAAGGTGCAAATTATACAGTTGAAACTCATATTGCTGGGTATTTTAATACAACTTCTGCCATTGATGCAATAATTTTTAAGTTTTTATCTGCGAACATTGACGACGGCATAATTAAAATGTATGGGGTGAAAAAATCATAATGGGTACAATTACAAGAGGATTTGCAAATAACATTACAACTTCTGGAGTATTTACTTCAAGTGCATTTAACAATGACAGCTTTGATAATGTTACGTCTGTACCTAGTGGTTCTGTAGAATCAGGTTCTATGGTATTAGTATCTAGTGCCACAGCTTCTGCATCAGCTAGTATAGAGTTTACATTGGGGGATTATAAAGAGTATAAACTTTTTTTCATCAATATACACCCAGATGCAGATAGATTTTTTAAATTTAATTTTAGTACAGATAACGGTTCTACTTATTCAGTAACTAAAACAACAACTTTTTTTAAAGCAAGACATTATGAAAGTGATGCGGCTAATGAATTTGGATATGAAGCGGGTTATGATTTAGCACAATCTACAGCAGACCAAACCTTAACAGAAGGAAGTTTAGAAGGTGATGATAATGATGCTTCTTTAAGTGGTTATATGCACATTTTCAATCCGTCATCTACAACTTATGTTAAGCATTTTATGGCAAATATACAACAATTAGGTAAACCAGATGGTAGCACCAGAACAACATTTAATAATTATATAGCTGGTTATGCCAATACCACTTCAGCACTTACAAATATAAAATTTGTTATGACAAGTGGAACAATAGATGCAGGTAAAATCTTGATGTTTGGGATAAATTAATTTATAAGAAATATAGGAGGATAAACAATGCCACATAAACTAGTAAACGGAGTCCAAGTAGAACTCACAGCAGAAGAAATTGCTGCAAGACAAGCGGAAGAA
>Ga0255751_10003298_pt1 | contig 14861 bp, 15 predicted proteins | sample 071ome_20_FD_179951 | JGI IMG/M metagenome (GOLD analysis project Ga0255751, IMG submission 179951) | Coastal salt marsh microbial communities from the Groves Creek Marsh, Skidaway Island, Georgia - 071412BT metaG (version 2) | ecosystem: Environmental > Aquatic > Marine > Intertidal zone >...
AGTTTTTTCTCCACCACCTCTTTTTGCAATAAGTCCATCGTCTATCATTTTAACTCTATCCAACTTCATCATAGCAGTAATGTCAGTAGTCCAACCACCTATTCCAACTGCGTGTGAAACTTCTGTAATGATAAAATAAGAATACTTTCTATATAGTTCTGGTAAGTAATCTGTTTTAAACATATTACCCACTCGTAAACCACCTATTCCGTCTAATGTCATAGATAATTCAATCGGTATAATGGTTTTGTTTAAATTATAGTGTCCTTCTTGTTTAGGATTTGTGCCTTTACTTTTATTCAACAATGATGATAAATACTCTTTATATTTTTTTCTCATTCTTCCGTATTTATCATAGATTGCTCCTGTTGATGTTGGAGTGTCTTTATCATCTCCCTCTTCTTTACCAGTATTGTTTTCATTATCAATTTTATCTGTGATTTCATCTATGGTTGTTCCTACTCCTTCAGCATCTTCAAACTTAATTCCTAAATCATCTGCAATTTTTCTTGTCTTTCCTTTTTCAGTAAAGAACTCTCCCTCAACACCTGCTCCTTTATCTCCTCTTCCACTATAAAGAGTTCGTAATTCAGTAACGATTAAATCTTTTAATTTTTGTTCTCGTTCCTCTTGTTCTTTTGTTACATAAAAATCTTTTTTTAGAACTGATTCAGGGTCTTTTCCACTTTGCAATTGAGTTGCTTGTGCAAATGATTTAATTCCTACATCATAATGATATGTAGAACCCTCATCACCTGTAGCCGTACTTGAACCAAGAGCTGCCATAGAAGCTGCTTTGTCTGTTAATTTCAACCCAACTGAAAAACTTCTAACGATTGAATTTTTTGTATAAACTGGCAAGAAAAACATTTTGTTTTGAAGTTTTCTTTCATCTGTAAAGTCCTCAGGTTTTGATTGTTGCTTTTGTGATAATAAATCTTTTGCTGTTTCTAATGGATTTTGATATTTAGAATCTGATATACCGATTCTTCCATCGTGATTTAAATCTTGTGTGATTTGAAATCCGTTGTAATCAAACATATCGGTTTTTACTTTTGCCCAAAAATCTCTAAGTCCTTGTTTTAAACTTGTAATATCTTTAAAACTATCTTGTAGATACTTTGCGTCAAACACTAAGTTTCTAATGTATCCTGTTTCTTTACTATCGTCTATATAGAAATTTGGAAATGTTCCGTCTATTTCTTTATATAGTTTTCTAACTATTTGTTCTTCAATTTTATTTTTTCTTTTTACATATAAATAAGTTCCTGCAACCGCAAGTCCAGCTGGATTTGCTACACCTAATCCTACCGCTAAAGCTGTTCCACCAGCAACTGCTGTCTGACCAAAGTCCACTTGTCCTCTTGGTTCTGCTTGACTACCACTAATAAGTTCTTCCTCAAAAAACTTAGTATTTTGTCCTGGAATTACAACACTATCCAATCCAATACTTTGTAATGATGGACTATTTGCACAACGATTACTTACGAGATAGTCAGCATCAGTATTGATTGACATTCTATCTTGTGCAATTTTTATATTAGATACATCAATACTTTCCGTGCTTTCTTCTTCTACTTCATAATTGTAAGGTTGATGAACACTACGAATTTGTTGTAATACTTTGTTTTCTGAGTTTGCTGTTTGTGCTTCTACTTGGAAAAATGAATTTAGTATGTGGTCTTCAAACCAACCCCAAGTAACTAAGTGTTGAGATTTATTTTCTCTATCGTTGATAGTAGTTTCAAATAATTGTTCTCCTGCCATTTTTATTGGTTTTACAACCGCACGAAATAATTGGTCTACTGTACCCGCTGTTAAACTTACTACTGCATTAGCACCGATTGCGAAGAAATTACCAAGTTTTTCTTTAAAACTTTTTTCATCATCACCGAAACTTTCAAATCTTTCTTTTGAGTCTTCCCATAGATTAGATATTATTGGTGAAACCAAAGGGTCATCATCAGGATTTACTTGAAAATTGTCACCATAATAATAATACATAGCACCATTTTTATATCTGTAATTTAATGTTTTTTGTGGTGGTAGAATTGCGTCTCCTTGGTCTTGATTATCTTGTGTTACTTTTACACCCGTAACATTAGTATCGACTAAATATTGTTCTATAACTTCTGGCAATCTTTCAATTGCTGCTTTGAAACCTATTTCGGTTTGTTTAAAATCTTCTTGTAAATCTTTTTCAGTTTGACTTGTTCCTTCTTTTTCGTCCGTAGCACTATCTTCTTTTTCTTTTTCTATTTTTTCCCTATATTTGTTTTTGTAATCTTGAACATTAGGTTCGGTGTCTGATGAAGATGCGTTTTGTTGTGTTCCTTTTTGGATTGGTGTTTCTAATATATTTTTTCCTTTGGACATAACGGTAATCGTTCCTGTATAACCACCATATTCCGTTATTTTAAAATCATATTTGGTTACTTGTCCTCTAAATACTTGATATTTTTCAGGAGATGACTCATTAATTTGTGTAATCTCTTCATCAAGTTTTTCTACTGATTTAGTTCCTATTCTTGAAAGTTGTTGAAACTCCATATTGTTTACACCAAAGCCAAACTCTACAAAAATCATTCTTCCGTGCTTTAAAAAGATTGGTTGTATTCTTCGTTCAAAATCCATAGGGTCTGGACAAGTCCAATTAATAGTTATTTCGTTTAAAAAATAAGATTTTTGTGCTATTGATACACTTGTAATACCTGTATCTCCACGATAATTTTTAGTATCGGGTGTGATTGGTTCTTTATATGAAATTGGACGATTTGCTTGTAGTGCTTCACCTATTCCACCAGGCCCACCAGTAATATAACTTGACAAACTCATTATATCTTTTGTATCATTATCCACTACATCAGCTGATATTTTACAAAAAACACTACGAAGTATTTGTTGTTCAAATGGATTGTTATCTCCAATAATATCTCTTGGTATAAATGCTTGTCCTGTTAGTAAACTTTGTTTTAGATTATCTGCTGAACCGACTCCTGGTTTTTCAACACTATTAGGAACTAATCTGTTGACTGCAAGCATTCTTTTGAATAATGCTTTTTGAACTCTAGCGGTTATGTGAGAACTTTCAAAAGCACTCATTATCTATTCAACTCTTCAAAGTCCTCTATGATACGGGCGATATCTTGTGGAATACGATATTCTTTTCCCGGAACCATATAAGTAGAACCATCAAGTTGTCCGTTTGCTCTGGCAATTATCCACCAAAGTTCTGTGTTTCCATAAAACTTATGTGCTAAGTTTTCTAATCTTTGACCATACAAACCTACAATCGTTACATCAGTATCACTAATTTCAATTTTAGGATATTGTATTCTGTTTAAATAACGAGTTCCTGTATTGTCTCTAAATACTTTTGATTTATCATATCTACCCATAACTTATTAATTCCCTGGTTTTGAATTTTGTTGTGAAATTTCTTTATCTTTTTCTACTTCTGGTGAAGCTGCTGTGTTGTCTTTTGTTTCTGGTATGAATATATCTTCTTTATCTGTTGAATCTTGACTACCATAATTTGGACTATCTATTGTTGGTGTTACATTTCCAATATGTATGAAACTTAATGCTACATCACAAATGTGTGGGAATTGTCTTCCGTCTTCAAGTTCCCAAGTATTACTTGCTTGTGGTATCGTTACACTAACTGAGTCAAAATAACCAACCGTGTTTTTAAATACATCTCCGATTGTTAACGAAATCATAGGTGCAGTTGGTCTTGTAAATATATCGGTTTCTGATTGTTTTGTTATTGGGTTTGTAGTGTTTAAAAATGGTTTATATGCAGGATTTGCTAATCCTTTTAATCTATCTATTTTTTTCCAAATTAGTGGAATTTCATCTTTGTTCGTAGCAACAACTTTAAATGAAACACTAAATGAACGTTTCATATTTTTGTAAATATGGACTGCGTCTGGTCTTCCAATATAATTTATTTCTTCATAACTTGCTTGTGAATTATCAACTATATCTGCGGTTAAAAATGCAGGAAATATAATCCACTTACCATTTACTAAATCTCTAATTCTAAATTTAATAAAATCTTTTGGAAGTTTTGATTCTTCCATATCTCCATACTCAACTTGTAATTTTTTCTTTCCTTTTTGTTGAAAGTAAGTTACTGAATCTACAACATCTTCATAATTTGCACCGAACTTATCTCCTTTAGCTTTAACAAATTTAACATATTGATTATCAGCGTCTCCACCGATTAATTGTTGTGCTATACCTCTTAAAGACAATCCTTCTGAAAATAAATCTTCATTAATGTGTCGTTGAAAGTGTGCTATGGAAGGTAGGTTTTTTAAAATTGATGTTGGGTCATAAATGTTTGCATTTCTTTGTTTGTTTTGATTTTGTAAAACACCTTGTTTAATTGTAAACAAAGCACCCTTTGGTGAGAATAAAAACTTTCCAATTCTTTCAACATCTTCTGCGGTTCGTTCTGCTTGAAGTCCTGCCCCACCACGAACAAATCCACCATCAAGTTTTGTACTACGATATCCGTCTCCAATCTCTCTATGAATTAATTGGTCTTCATCTGGTCTAAACTTTCTGTGGTTTAGTTCGGCATTATCTCTTTTGGAATCCTCTAAACTTCGTTTATTGTAATCTGGATTTGCCGATAAGTTTGATTTTAATTCAATAAGTGCCATAGTTTATCCTATAAAAAATCTCCAAACATACCACCGGAACTTTCTGATGACTTCTTACCGATGTTGTCTAATGCTTCTTTGTTTCCTGTAAATCCGTCAATTAAGATTTGATTTGTTCGTTTTTGTTCTTTTAATTCTGGTGAATCTTCATCTTCTGTTGCTTCACCACGAGCAATCTTTGTTAATTCTGATACACTTAATCCGAGTGCTCCTGCAATCGCATCCTTTTGAATAACATTCATCGCTTGTAAATTACCCAATCCACCAACTTGTTGTTGTATTTCTGCCGTTAGTGTAGCGAAATCTCCTTGAAGTGCCGCTGCTCTTGCTCGTTCAAGATTTAAATTTTTACCTGTTAGAACTTGTGCTTCAAATTCTGATGTAATACTTTGTTCAAAGTTCAATAATGAATCTGCAACTTTAACAACTTCACCTAAACTTGAACCGATTTTAGCTGCTTCAATAGCAGCTTTTGCCATACCACTCGCACCATCTTGTGAGAATCTGGCAAACGCTTCCATATTACCTGCTATATCTGCTATGACTTTACCGGCTGCTACTCCTGCTCCTGTAGCCATACTACCAACTGCCCTAACAACATCATTAGCAACATCAACTGATGCTCCTGTTACATCTGTAAATGCTTTTTGGAATGTAATTAAATCATTAGTTCCAACACCAAATCTTCTTGATAATTTACCTATTTGCGCTATGTTTCCTGAGTTTACTCTATCAAGAGTTCCAAACGCTTCAATCATTTCTCCTGCAATTTTACCTGCGTCCATATCTAATCCAATCATTTTAGCTTTTGCTGCCATAATTGAACCTTGTAGTTTAACTGATTGTGAAAATGCTATACCTTGGTCTGTTGCATAATCCCTAGCTTTTTTGGCCAAACCAACTAATGCAACTGCTGCTGCGGCAAGTAATCCGAGTAATAATGTTAAACCACCCGTAGCAGTCATTAATGCACTACCCATAGCTCTAATTGGAAGTAAGGTTGCTTTAAATGCTCTACCTATTCCCCCTACGGTAAGTTTACCAGCTACTAATTGTTTTACTAAATTTTTTCTTAAGGTAGCCCCTATAATTTTAAGCTGTTCTCCCATTACATCACTTAAAATACCACCAACTAATGGAATTTTACCTATGGTGTCTTGAATACTTTTACCGAATTGCATTGTTTTGTCTACGGTATCACCTATCAATTTGTTGGTTCTGTCTGCTGCTTGTTCCGCATCTGCCACGACATCAAATGCTGCAAGGTCTTTAGCACTTCCTTTCTTTTCTATTTCCTCTCTTTTCTTTGCTACGGCTTGAGCATCAAATGCTTTAAAATCTTCTGTTCCAACTTTAGCTATATTACCCAACATAGTTCCTATTTCATCAAGGGTTGCTGATTGAGCGTCAGTTAAGTCCTTTCCTGCTAAAGCTGCGTCTTCAATAGTATCAGTATATCTTTCAAGTTGTATTGCAGCGTCATTTCCCTTTTCACCAAATGCGTTAGCAACTACATCCAGACCATCTTGCATTTTTATTGCTTTATCATTAACGAGTTTTATTTGGTCTAAATTCGCACCATACTTTTCGTTCAGATTACCTTGAACCTTATTAAATTCTATTAGTTTTTTTTCTTGCTTTTTATTTAAATCTTCAAGTTTAGATTGTGTGGCTATATACTCTTTACTACCTTTAGTCATTTTTGCTAAATCACCACCGACATCACTAATAGCAACACCAAGTGCTGTTAGAGTTTTATCTAACTTGTCACTATAATTGAACATATTGTCCATTAGTTTTCGTCTTAAGTCAGGTTTTCTTGCCATAGTTTTTTATTGTGTGATTTAGTTGTAAGAAAAAAAAGTAAATTTATTTTTTATCTAATAAGTCTTTTAACTTACGGGCGCTAACACCCATATCGTTTATATGCTTATTGAGTATTGGGTCATTTTTCATAGCTTTAGCTAGAGTTTTACTTGCTCTTTTGTTCAATAATGCAGAAAGAGCTTTTCCAATAAATTCGTTTATTTTTTGTTCTTTTGTGAGTGTCTTTTTCATCAATAATAAATATCAAGTTTTAAGATTTTTGGAAGTTTGGCGTTCGTCTTTTACCTTGTTCTGCTTCTTTGATTGTTTGAGATTCTTTATTTTTTGCTTCGATTAATTTTTGAGCATAAAACTTTCTTAATGGAACTGGCATATTATACAATTCCATTTGATTAAATCCGTTGCCATAGTAAGCTATGTTGAAGATTTCTTCGTGGATAGCCGCCCTATTACTCGGCGGCTGGCCAAAAAAATTCGACCCCTATGGGAACATCAACTTTATGTTGATTACCCGTCTGACTTGTGTAGTCAAACACCATTTCGACATCTGGATTTATATCATCTCTATACTTTCTGAAAGCTCTTGAATCTAATGCTAAGAATTCGTTGTCCACAAAATTATCAATAAACTTTTGGTCTGTGTTTCCGTCTACTGAAAGGATTTGATATTTTAAACGATTTGTTAAACTATTATCAATACCTGTTATTTGTTTTGCTTTTTCATATTGTTTGTTGATTTCGGTAATTTTCTTTTCATCTCCGTGTGTCAACAATTTAAATTCGAGAACTCGTTTGGAATTAGGTAATTCAAATGAAAATAAATTACCATTTTTGTAGAGCTTTTCGTCTATTGGTTTGTTTTGGAAAGTAGTTAAATCGATTACTTGTTCAACATCTTCAAAAGTATCAGGGTCGGTAATTGTACATCTGTACTCTTTACCATATCCTAAAATACGAGTTCCGACCAACAATGCGTTTTTATCTCCGATTAATAAATCGTCAAATTTTATTGTTCTGTCAGCGATTATACTTTCTAATAGTTTATCCAAAACTACACCTTGTGTGATAAGGTTTTGTGATGTTAAGATATCTTCTTCTTTTGCAGTCATATATTTAACATCGATTGTTCCGCTACGCAAAGGACTATCTTCCGGATACAATAATCCGTTTGATGGTAAAGATAGAACTTCAGTAGGAAAACCATACTGATTTTCAGCCATTATTTACTCCTTGATTAATAATGAATTAATAACTTATTATTTTTTTAAGACTTTTTCTGCACCTGCGATGCCGAAACTACCTAATGTAGTGAATAGGAAAGAATTGTATACCACATCATTGATAACTAAATCTTTACCCATAAGCCCAGTAACAACATCTGCAAATGCAAATAAAACCATTACTGAGAATGCACCGAAACCAATTATTGATTTCTCGTTGTATTCGTTGTTGTCTTTAAATATTGCCCACATAACTTTCTCCTTAGAATTGTAATACTGCGTAGTCGTATCTTAAAGTAAGTGTGATGTCTGCTATGTTAGCCGCATCAAATCCGAAATCACTAAAGTTAGCACTTTTAATAAATGCTCCTTTTAATGTCCACTCTTCAACTTTATCACCGACTGGCCCTAATACATTAAATGTAATGTCTTTTTTATAGAAGTCAGAATATCCATCACGACCTGTTACTGATTCGTGGTGTAATCTAACCCACTCCATAACTGCTTGTGCTCCACTTGGAACGATTGGGTCATATAGTTTTACTTCTACATCTGACCAAGTTGGTCTACCTTTTACATATCTTTTTACATTAATATGCGGTATAGTAATTTCTTCAAACTCAATGTTTGGTCTTGCGAAAGATTGCACCATAAATGATGGTATTCCGTCAATCTCCATAATAAACCTATTTGATAATTTTGGTTCAAATGGTGTAAAAAATATTTCGTTTGGGTCTATAAAATCAGCCACTTTCTTTCTCCTATAAATAAGAATTTTCTATTACATTAATAAATATAACAAAGTGAAAAAAAGTGATTTCTTAAAAGAACTTATTTTAATATAATTATTAGAAGTTTTTTTGAAGTTTTTACTTGACATTGTCATTTTTTATTCGTATATTATAGTATGATTGATGAGATAATATGTGAAGAATGTGGTGTTGAAATAGACGGCTTTTTCCTTTGTGATGATTGTGAAGAAGAAGTTTACGAAAGAGATAACCACGAAAACGACGAAGAATAATTAAAAAAAAGCTTGACTTTTACAAATAGTATTTGTATATTATAGTGTAAGTTAATTGATAAAGGAAAAAATATGATTGAAAATAATGAAACAATAACGACCGATACCGAAGGTATTTATATGAGAGATTACCAAGATACTTTGGTAACAAGAGAAATCCCAAATAATTATGGGTATTATAATGAAGCTGGTGAGTATGTAGAAAATGGAACATTTACTATTACTCATTATCAATACGCTCATAATCCTATGGAATTGTATGAAGCTAATGTTAATCAACCAAGATTAAATATTGAAAATTACAACAATACTACTCCTGGTGAAGTTGCTCTTTACAAAGGTATTCCTATGATGTATAGATTTAATCCGGTTATTAGAGAAATGATGATGACTGGTAATTATAGAATTAGATATCGTGGTGGTAGTAAACCACAATATGGTTATCGTAGAAGTCAATACAATACATTGGCAGAATACGCTGATACATTTGCTATTTATCCTAAATAGGTGTTAATATCGTAATCGTAAGAACCTATTGAGTTGTGGGTTTTCGGTGACTACTTATTTGGAACCGAGTGGGTTATGTAGGGTTTCACGAAATTAGAAACAACCCTTGTGAGTTAGGTGGTTAAACTCTCAAATTTTTTCTTCCTGATTATCATAACAAAAAACCCCCAATTTCTTGGGGGTTTTTCTTAATCAATATTCCTATTAGTCTTGGAATGCTGCTCCTGTTGGTTGAACTACAAAGTCCAGTACGATAAACTCTGCTGTTCTTGTAGGTTGGATAAAGATTTGACCAACTAATTGGTTTCTATCTACAACATCTGGTGTGTTGTTTGTTTCGTCCATTACTACTCTGAATGCAGATAATCCGGCATTTGCTTGAACTTGTTCCATATATGGATTTACAATATTCAAGAAACGACTTCTTAAAGCACTTGTGTTTTGTTCAAATACCAAGAATCTTGAAGTTGATGCGATGAACTTTCTCAAGTTAATCAACAATCTTCTTACATTGATTCTGTCTAATGCACTTGGTTTACCTTGAAGTGTTTTCTGACCAAACACCACTACACCTTGACCTGGGAAAGATGCGATTGGATTTACACGATTTTCATATAAATCATCTCTTTCTAAGTTGGTTAGTCTTGTTTTAGCTTCTAATACTTCTGTTAAACCACCACGATTTAGACCAGCTGGTGCGAACCACTCTTGTCCAATTCTATCGTTTTGTGCGTAAACACCTGGTAGAACTACTGAAGGTGGAACCCAAGTTGGTTTACCTTTTACACTATCCAATACTTTTACCCAAGGATAGTAAGTAGCTGCATAATTTGAATCTACTGCCGCAACATCATCAATAGCATTTTGAACTGATGCTGAATAGTGAGAGCCGTCCATAATATAGAAGGCGTCTGCTCTATCTTCAACCTTATCAATTGCGTGATTTGTTACTGATGAGTGAATTGAGTGAATTACACCTGGTGTTGCTAATAGATTAATGTCAAATTCGTCTGGATTTGAAATAGCTGTAATTGCGTTTTTATATGCAACTGAACCACTTTTATCTGCTGCAGATAAGTCAAATCCTTGTGAATTTGTAGCTACGATATCTGTTCCAGTTTTAATGTCTTTTGCTGGATTATCTCCGTCAAAACCACCCTGGAAAGGAACTTGGAACTTTCTTTGACCAAGTGCTGAATTTGTTAAACTGATTCTTGTTGAACCATTTGCGTATGTAGCACCTAATGTAGATGCGTCATTATGTCCAAAACAATTTTCCAAACTCATAGTTACATTATTACCTGTACCTGTTCCTGTGGAAGGTAGTGGTGCTAAGTATTCACTATTGTCGTCAAAAGAACTTGTAGCAGTTTGACCGAAGTCAAATCCATAGAAAGCATTTTGGTCAAATGTTCCTCTTGAATTTACCTGACTTGATGAAGCTGCTTGTGTTAGTCCAAGTAATGATGCTGTTGGGAAAGAAGCTGAACCACTTACTACTGATGTTCTGTGTGGTAAAGTTACCTTTCCAAATCCCATAGGAACTAATTCTTTTGCAATTCCTGTTAAATTACCATAATCAGAAATGTATACATATTTTGAACGATTCGGATAATCACCATTATTGGTTAATTTTCCTGTTGAATCGTCTATTGTTGTATAGGTATCTCCAATTACTCTTGGTAAGTAGTTTACTGAATCCTCATCAAAATTTAATCCAGAGAAGTTTTCTAAAATATCTCCGTCATCTGTTTGTCCAGGATTATGTTTAATAACTTGTAAACTAAATGTACCATAATCACTTCCTGCTACATCAGTTGCTGGTTTAACATCTGATATACCGATTCTAAATCTTGTGTTTTGACTTGTTCCGTGTGAACGAGTGTTAACTTTAAATAATTCTGTTGATGAATTACTTACAAGTTGTGATGTGATTGATGGTGTTGTTGCCACCGAATAATTCGATGAAAATGGGTCAGTAGCAGCATTCGTTACGAAAACTACTGATGCCGAATGTACTACATTTTGTGTGTGTAAAAGATTAGAATACAAGTAAACATTTTTTGTATTGTCTTGTGCGTCTTCACTAAATACTTTACCGATATAGTTTGCTGAACTTGAATCAAATGATAATTGATATGATGTTCCGCCAATCGTAAGACCAAAATTCTCTTTTGTATTGACACTACCACTAAGTGCGGTTGTTGTTAAGTCTAAAGTATCTGGGTCTGCTGCGCCTCGTGAAGGTTTTAGTGTCGCCAGGACAAATTTACCTGTTGAACCACTAACACTTAAAGCTACTGTATTGTTTGCGTATCCGCCTAATCCCATAACACGAACGATTGTTACATTTCCAGCGTTTCTTAAATATTGTTTTGCTGCAAATGGAACATAAAAGTCTTGAGTTTCTTTACCGAAAATATCTTCAAACTCACCAAAGTTTCTAATGTTTGTCGGAACAAATGCCGGTCCGTCTAATGTCGGTCCGATTAATGCTGCTCCAATACCATCAATACCTTGTGGTAAGAAAGATAAGTCTTTTTCGTTGGTAAATACACCAGGACTTACTACTCTTTCTGCCATTTTATTTCTCCTAATTAGGTTTTATTTGGTATGTATAAATATCAAATAAATTTCTCAAAATCACTCTGTGAGCGAATTATTTTTGTGGTGTAAATACACCAGTTGTAGGGTCGAGTTGTCCTCTTCCATACTTCTCATTTAAAGTATTTACTAATTCTGACTCTTGGTCTTTAATATTAGAATACTCTGCTTCAAGTCTAAGTTTTTCATCTTCAAGACCTGACATTTGAGCTTCCATTTGGATTCTATTTATTTCAATAGCACCTAATGAATTTTGTAGTCTTTCAAAGTTTAACTTTAAAGCATTTAATGAGTTGATTTCTTCCTGTGTGAATTTGATTACTTCTTGTTTTTTTGTTTTAGCTTTTGCCATTTTATAACTCCATTTGGTTTTCTAATTATATATAAATATAAAGTTATTTGTTCAAACAATCACATTTTTGTTTGATTTCATCAACTTCTTGTTTTAATTCTTTGATTGATTCGATTAATAATGGAACGATTTTTTCATACTTAACTGCTAAGTATCCATTATCTCTTTCGGTTACGAGTTCTGGTAGAACTTCTTGTATTTCTTGTGCGATTACTCCGACATCTTTTCCTGTATAAGTTTCTTGTTTGTCGTTCCAATCGAATGTATAACCACCTATTTTACCAACCTTTTCTAATGGATTTTCTATACGAACGATATTGTCTTTAAGTCTTTTGTCTGATGAATAGAATGCAATAACATCATTAGTTGCTCTTAAATCTCCATTTGGTATATGGACATTTTGAGATGAATCAATATAAATTGCATTTTGTCCATTTGTTACTAATGATATTTGGTCTGAACCAAGTGTTGAACCATCTCCAAAAGTTATAGCTGCTGGTGATGTTCCAGTTTCTGATGTATTGACAATTGCCTTTGCCATTATATATCCGTTAGCAGTCATTACTGGGTCACCAGTTATAAATGTAGAACCTACGGTAGAACCCAAATTAACTCTACCGAATGCTACGGTATCACTTGTTCCAACTGATTGTCCGATAGAAAGTGTATGTGTAATACCTTCACCTGATGTTGCTCCGGTAGAACTTACACCAGTTCCACCAGTTATAGTTGCGACATAATTTCCTGTTGTGTGAGTTCCTAAAGTAATTAAATTATTTAGTGATGTAGCACCTGTTCCACCTTCAGATACCGGTAGAGCTGTGTCTAATGATAAAGATGATAGTGAACCTGCACTACCACTTGTGATAAGTTTTTTCCAACTTGGCATTTATTCTTTCTCCTTATGGTTGGTTACTCGTTGAGCCCACTTCCTTGATTGCCACATCAAGGCCAATAAAGTTATTTTAATGCTTTCTCTTTTTGAAAGTCTTTGTATGTGTTTTGCAGTTTTTCAATAATTGATACCGCTTCTGCAAGTCTTTTTCCAGGTATCATAGACTCACCGAACAAGAAAAGTAAAAATTCTACTTCTTGTTCGGTAAGTTGAACATTTTTTATATTATTTCCGTTTTGGTTTTGTATTTTATCTACAATTCCCATTATAACCTTCCTTATAAAGTTCATTTGACATTAAGAGTATATAAAGATATCTCCTGTTGTGTCATCGATTTTCATATTACCTTTTACTGTATATGTTGCTGAACCTGTGTTTGCGGTTAATACATATAAAGAAGCGTAAGCTTCTGGTGCTGATGTTGTCGCATCGTGTTTCAATTGTGTATCGTGTTGTGTACCCCATCTATCTGCTGAATCGTCCCAAATAAATGTACTACCACTTTGTAAACTACCACTACCTACAACTAAACCACCATCTCCTGTAGCGTTTGAACCACTATTTACCAAGATAAATCTATCTTCAACCAATAGATTTGCTGTGTTTACAGTAGTTGTTGAACCATTTACGGTTAAATCACCTGAAAGTGTTAAGTTTGTAAATGTTGGTGAATCACCTGTTCCAATTGCCTGCCCAATAGCGATGTCGTTAGCATTTACAGTAACACCTGTTCCTGCTCCAACTGCTAATGCAGAACCACCACCACCGGTTAAACCATTTCCTGCTACTGCTGCTGCTAATGCGTCAGCGTCAATACCTCCGTCTTTTACGGATATTGTTACTGCTCCACTTCCGTCAAATGTTGTACCACTATTTAATGCGATAGTAGCGTTATCAACGGTAAGTGCATTAGGAACTTTCAATACTGATAATGTATCACTTGATAGTTCTATTGTTGATGTGTCTGCTGCGTTTGTGTTTAACATAGTTCCTTCTACGGAATCTGCTGCGATTGTTAAAGCACCACCTGCTGCTACGGTTGCGTCCCCTGATACATTACCGAAAATACTATCTTCAAAATCACTAAATGTAATTTTTGATTCGGTTCCAGCATCTGAGAAAATAAGTAAGTCTGTTTGTGCTATTGCTGCTGCACTTAATGAATCAATATCAACTGCTGCTGTTACTCCACTTAAACCTGAACCATCACCGATAAATGAACCTGTGAAAGAACCTGTAATGTGTGAATCTGCTACTGCTGATGCGTTTGTTAAATTATCTACGGTTGCATTACCTGTATTTAAAGTGGATGTTCCATTATCAATGTTGCCAAAACCACTTGAAATAGCACCTGCGTCTAATGTTCCTACGGTAGTTACATTTGATAATGTATCTAATGCAGCTTCAATTGTTGCCTCGGTAGTAGCATCAATAGCGTCTATGTTATTTAATGATGTTGTGTTTCCACCCGAAAAAATTGAAGTTGTACCTAATGTAATATCTCCACCAGAAACCGTTAAGTCTCCACCTGTTATGATACCACCACTAGCGGTAACTTCATTTAAGACGGCTTTGGAACCACTAACAATAATCTTTTTCCAACTTGCCATTTTGTTATCTCCTAATATATTAAATGTTCTGTAATTCTATGTCAAAAAACTGCGTTTTTAACTACTAATAAATATTACGAATTGAAATTTTTAGTTAATCTAAACCTAAATAAAAATTACTACCACTATACATTATACCACCTGCTTGA